>Ga0334892_1000090_pt1 | contig 141711 bp, 115 predicted proteins | sample GraSluR3_MG_4_FD_207213 | JGI IMG/M metagenome (GOLD analysis project Ga0334892, IMG submission 207213) | Sludge microbial communities from methane-producing bioreactor in Wageningen University, Netherlands - Granular Sludge_15_04-R3 | ecosystem: Engineered > Bioreactor > Anaerobic >... | reverse complement strand
CGCGCGACTATGAGCGTTTGCCCGACACCTTGAAAGGCTTGCATTTCTTGGCCTTTGCTATTTTGATGGCAAATCAGTTCGTTCGGTTGATGGCTCATGTGCTCTAAAGTGCATAACAGCCTCTAGAAAAACCGGTTACGCAGCGCTAATCTTTCGTCTTCGTTAATCATACTTTTGTACTATACCAACGGAAACCTCGGGCACGGTTCCCCTTGAAATCGACCGGCGAGACGTTTGTCAGGAATTCTTAACAAACCCATCCTCATTCGGGTGTTTATATGCCTAACCAGATGATGTATCTTTTGTATACTGGTTTATGCTGGGTTAGGAGATTTCTGGTATGCAGACTATTCTCATCAAGAACGCTCGCTATCTCATCGCATCACTTCCGTTCGACATCCTCGAAAACGGCGCCGTCTTCGTCGAGGGAAACCGCATCAAGGCCGTTGGCAGCTCACCCGACCTCGAGCGCCGGTACGAAGCGGATGTCGTCATCGATGCCAGTGACAAGCTGGTGATGCCCGGTTTGGTGGACGCTCACAATCACGTGGGCGAATGTCACATGTTCACCCTGTTCGGGTTTCTGGACTCGCCCCTGACGGGAATTGGCGATGCCCTGGATCGCATCGTGTGGCCGGCCTGGTGCTGGATCCCGCAAGAAGCCGCCTACGACCTGGAAATGCTGGGCTTCATGCACCTGTTGAAGTCCGGCACGACCACGGTGCAGGACTGCTTCATGTGGCCGGACGAGGCTGGTCGCGCGGCGGTTGATTCCGGCTTGCGCGTGGAGAATGCCCCGACCCTGGTGACCAGCTTGCGGCTGAAGGACTCCAGCGGGCCGGAGGATGATCTGGCGCGAACCGAAGCCGCCATTCAGAAGTGGCACGGCGCCGCCAATGGGCGCGTGACGTACCGGGTCCACCCATCGGCCACCTACAACTGCCACGAGTGGTTTCTCAAGGAGTGCGTGAATCTTGCCAACCAGTATGACGTCGGCATTGCCACGCACCTGGCCGAATCGGTCGACGAGTCCCGGCGCGCGCGCGAGGTGTGGCCCCAGGGCGAGGTGCGCCGCGCCTACGATCTGGGCTTGATGGGGCCCAAGAGCCTGTTCTTCCATAGCTGCGTTCTGGACGACGACGAGATCGCGCTCTATGCGGAGACGGGATCGTCGGCGGCACACTGCCCGCCCACGAACTCGATGCTGGGGAACGTGGCACGCGTGCCGAAGATGCTGGCCGAAGGCGTGAACGTGGGGCTGGGCACCGATATGCCGACCCACGACATGTTCAACGCCATGCGAGCCGCGTCGCAGCAGCACGCCATCATGCCGCGCGAATACCGGGGGCTGCTGCCCTGGACCCCGCTGGAGATGGCGACCGTCAAGGCGGCCAGGGCGCTCAATCTCCAGGACGACATCGGCACGCTCGAACCCGGCAAAAAGGCCGACATCATCACGCTCGACCTGGCCCGCAACACGCGCCTCTTCCCCCCGATCCCGGAAGTGCTGGTGACGTTCATCACCGTCAACGGCACGGGCGCCGACGTGGCGGATGTCATCGTCGATGGCGAGGTGCTCATGCGCGATCGGGAACTGCTGCACCTCGACGAGCAGGCCATCATGGCGCGAGCACAGATGTGGACCGGCGAGTTCCTGGCGTATTACCGGGCAAAGGTCGAGCGAGGCGAACCGCTGGTCGAACACATCCACGACGAATTCCAGCCGTAAATCGCCCCGCCCCCATGCCCGGTGAATGGTGAATCAAAACGGGGCTGTCGCAGAGCCTGACAGCCCCGTGCGTTGGAATTGCTCCGCAGCTTCGACACGGCGCATGCTCCCCGTCTACCGGCCCGGCAGCCGTTGGCCCACTACCCCCACATGACGTGAATGACCGTGCTGTCGCCCCCTTCGTCGTGCCGCCGGGTCGCCTCATCGTACTTCACGGTGAACGGGGTCCCTTTGGGCAGAAACCGCCGCGCAAAGCCATACGCCGTTCCATATTCGAGATCGTCGGGATAGGGAACGCGCACGATGAGCCGGATGTGTTTGTCAGCGACTTTTTCCGTTGCGACCGATCCCACATTGCCGCGATGCTGCATTTGATACACGTCGTTGATGGCAAACAGGATGTCTTCGAGCGAGAGCTGCTCTGCGCCGGGCGGTAGGACGGCAGTCTCGGAAACCGCGGTGCCGATAGCCACCATGTTGAACATGGCGTTGCTCTGCTCGGAGAGCTCGCTCAGAATGTCGAGCCACTGCTGCAGCGGGTACCACCGGTCTGGATCGATGCGGGTCAGGCCGTGCTTCTCCAGAACGGGCAGGATGTCTTCCTTGTTCACGTTCTGAACAAACGAGAGAAGGTTGTATCCAATAACCTCCGCATTAGGATCCGGGCTAATATAAGTCGTCATATACTTATCTCCTTCGGAATAAAAGGGCCACTGTCAATATATATACGCGATTATCGAGAACTTATCAATCGTGCAAAAGTCCCGCTTCCAGCAGGATCCCTCTCCGGCGGGATTAAGAGTGACAACAGCCCCGCCTGTCGCACCTTGCGCCGGCGTTCAGAAACCAATCTTTCCCATCCTGCGTATCTATTGCAGGACCGCGCCTTCTATTCAATCGTTGGTCCCCATCGCCGCTATCGTGATTGAAGGAAAACACATGCCCCAATTCGACGTAATCTTTGGCACAGGCCCACTGGCGCGCTCCGTCATGCGCGCCTTGCTCCAGCGGGGTCGCGTGGTGAAGATGGTCAACCGATCGGGCACCCGCCCGGCAGATGTCCCCGCCGAGGTCGAGATCGTCGCTGGAGATGCGTTCAGCGCCGATTTCACCCGCGCTGCTACCCAGGGCGCGACCGCGGTCTTCCAATGTGCACAGCCCGCCTATCACCAGTGGGTCACGCACTTCCCGGCCCTGCAAGCCGCCATCCTGGAAGGCGCAGCCGCCAGCGGAGCCAAGCTCATCGTCGGTGAGAACCTGTACATGTATGGCGACACCGGGGGCGCGCCCATGCACGAGGACCTGCCCTACGCCACCCAAACCCGCAAGGGTAAGGTGCGCGCCGCCATAGCGAACGCCTTGCTGGAAGCGCATCGCGCCGGAAAGGTGCGCGTAGCCATCGCTCGCGGCTCGGATTTCTACGGGCCTGGCGTGCTCGAATCCGGCCTCGGTGCGCGGGCGCTCGTCCCACTCTTGCGCGGCAAGCCCGCCGAGGTCTTCGGCGCGCTGGACCTGCCACACACCCTCACCTTCATCAACGACTTCGGGGAAGCGATGGCGATCCTGGCCGAACGCGAAGCTGCTCTCGGGCAGGTCTGGCACGTGCCCAACCCGCCCACCCTGACCCAGCGTGAATTGCTGACGCTGTTCTTCGACGAGGCCGGTCTGCCGCCGAAATTCACGGTGATGGGCCGGTTCAAACTGATGCTCGGCGGGCTGTTCATCCCGGCTGCCAGGGAAGCGCGCGAGATGATGTACCAGTTCGAAAAACCATTCCTGGTAGATTCCGGCAAGTTCGCGCGGGCGTTTGGTGACATCGCCACCTCGCACGAGCTGGCGGTCAGAGAAACGATCGCCTGGTACCGGGAGTACCTCAAGGTCCACTAGCCGCCCGGCGCGCCTGCTCAACAGAACACCGGGCCGTGTCGCAACCGGGAACGGCCCGGGTCGTCTACCGTTCCGCTATGCGGCATTTGCCACACCCGTTGAACATGGGAGCGCTCGAACACGAGACGTCACGACACAATCCGGCACAGTGGGTACAATGGGGGCGTGCACACACGCGCGGGGATGCATGTGGGGCGCCCCCCGCCGCGTGCACGGTGAACGCCCTTTGATTCGGGCCAACGGAGAACGGAGACGTGATGTTCGAGCAACACCCGAATTCCATCAGGCATATGCTGCACGAGACGAAGTTGCTCCACCAACTGGACGAGACGGCGCTCGCCGTCATCGAGGACCTGCTCGAAGTGGTGGAGTTTGAGCCGCAGCAGTACCTGTTCCACGAGCGCGCGCCCCGCGAATCGGTGATGATCGTGGAGAGCGGCTCCGTCGTCATCACACACGGGATCGGGCAGCGCCCGCGCCCACTGGCGACACTCGGCCCCGGCGCCCTGCTCGGCGAGCGCCTGCTGCTGGGTAGCCCCACGCACGTCGCGTCGGCCTATGCCAAGACCGCCGTGCGCGGGCTGCGGATTTCGCGGGCAGCATTGGAGCAACTGGCCGAGAATCACCCGGACATCTACCAGAAGCTCGTGGCTGCGGCGGCAGAAACCTTGAGCGAACGGCTCATGTATTCGGCGGCCCAGCAGGCCGGCAGTGAGTCGAGTCTGCCTTCGGGCCGGTACCGGATCGAGCGCGATTCGCTCGGCGAGCGGCGCATCCCCGACGAAGCGTATTACGGCGTGCAAACGCTGCGCGCGGTCGAGAATTTCCCGATCTCGGATATGCCCATCAGCAAATACCCGTTTTTGATCATGGCGCTGGGCTGCATCAAACAGGCCGCCGCGATGGCGAATCTCGAACTGGGCCTGCTCGATCCGGACATCGCCGGGGCCATCGTCTCGGCGGCGGAGGAGGTCCGGCAGGGGGCGTTGACCGGGCATTTCGTGGTCGATGTGATCCAGGGAGGAGCCGGCACCTCGACCAACATGAACGCCAACGAGGTGATCGCCAACCGCGCGCTCGAACTGCTGAACCACCAGCGAGGCGACTACGCTCATGTGCACCCGCTCAACCATGTGAATCTGTCGCAGAGCACCAACGACGTGTATCCGACGGCGCTCAAAATCGCGCTGCACTTTGCGATCGACGACCTGCTGCAAGCCATGCGCGAACTGCGCGATGGATTCGCGGCCAAAGCCGGTGAATTTGCCGACGTGATCAAGATGGGCCGCACGCAGCTTCAAGACGCCGTCCCCATGACTCTGGGGCAGGAATTCAGCACGTATGCGGTGATGCTGGACGAAGACATGGAGCGCCTGCGTGAAGCCGCGCAGCTCATCGTCGAGATCAACATGGGCGCGACCGCGATCGGCACCGGGATCAATGCCCACCCCGATTTTGCCATGCACGTCTGCCAGCATCTGCGCGACCTGACCGGGATTCCGCTCGTGATCGCGCCCAACCTGGTCGAAGCCACGCAGGATACCGGCGTGTTCGTGCAGTTGTCGGGCGTGCTCAAGCGGGTCGCGGTCAAGTTGTCCAAGACGGCCAATGATCTTCGCCTGCTGTCGTCCGGGCCGCGCACGGGCCTGCACGAGATCAACCTGCCGGCGGTGCAGCCGGGGTCTTCGATCATGCCGGGCAAGGTGAACCCCGTCATTCCCGAAGCGGTCAACCAGGTCGCCTTCGACGTGATCGGGAACGACGTCACCGTGACGATGGCGGCGCAGGCGGGGCAGCTCCAGTTGAACGTCATGGAGCCGGTCATCGCCTATGCGCTGTTCAACAGCCTGACGCACCTGCGCAACGCCTGCCGCATGTTCCTGACGCGCTGCGTGGAGGGCATCACCGCGAACCGCGAGCATTTGCGCGCGATGGTCGAGAATTCCATTGGGATCGTGACCGCGCTGAATCCGTACATCGGGTACGACCAGTCCGCGGCCATTGCCAAAGAAGCACTGGCGAGCGGTCGCGGCGTGGTCGAGCTGGTGCTCGAGCGTGGCCTCCTCACCCGCGAACAGGTGGACGACATTCTCAAGCCGGAGAACATGGTCACGCCCCGCTGGAAATCGGAGCAATCGTGAAGGATGCCTGCCCGTCCGACATGCTTTCGCCGAAAACACCCGCCGCGAAGACCGCGAACGCTGGAAAATGGTGCGAGGGGGCGACCACCGGACGCCACGCCGTCAAGAGGCCGATTCATCGGGCCAATCACAGGTAACAAGCTCGATGGCCTGTTCGAGTGACAGCTTCCGGCCTTCGTCCCATTCCTCTTGAAACACGGACGGCCCCAACTGCGCCTGCAACGCCGCCACCTCCGAGCGGTAGATGGTCCGCTCCGGCATCCCGAGCTGGGTGCCGAGCCGGTCCAACAGGCTGCTGACGGCGGCGAACAGCCGCGCGGCGATTCGAGCATGGCCCTGCGCTTTCAGCACCAGCGCCAGCCCAAACACCGCGTCCAGGCTGTTGGTGACGGCCCGCTGCACCGTCGTGGATGCTAGTATCGCTTTGAACAGATTTGTCGCCCGGTCATATTGCCCTTGATAGTAAGCCGTGATGCCCATGTGCTGCGTGATGTTGCGGATGCCCCACGCGCTGTTCAGCCTCTCGTACAGGGCGAGGCTCTGGGCGTAATGCGCCTCTGCGTCGCGGTACTGCCCCAGTTCCGATCGTAGAATGCCCATCGCCATCAACATCCAGGCAATCCCCACGCCGGATTCCACCTCGCAGAACAGGTCGTGCACCTGCTGGAAAAGCCGTAATGCCTCGGATTCGCTGCCGGGCTGCGCGTAATGCAGCCCCAGGTGGCCGAGCGCCAGCGCCTCGTAGTATGCGTCGCCGGCCTGCCGGGCCAGTTGCAGCGCGTCCTCGGCCAGGGCGATCCCCTGGTCGTGCTTGCCAAGCTGGTAGGCGAGGCGCGAACCGGGCAGGATCAACGCCTTGGCGCGCACCGCCGGCGGCGCGTCTGCCGCCTCCGGGATAATCCGCTCTGCCCACCGGAAGCCTTCGGCGGAATGGCCGCGATAAAGCCAGAACAGCCCCAGGGCGCCCAGCAATCTCAGCGCATCGACGACGTCCTCCTGGGCCAACAACCAGTCCAGCGCGGCCCGCAGGTTGCCGTGTTCCTCCTCCAGCCGGTCGAGCCAGTCGTCCGGGCATTCTCCGAAGATCTCCTGCTCCTGGGCCGATGCGAAGTCCAGGAAATAGCGCGCGTGGCGGGTCCGGATGCCGGGGGCCTCGCCACCCGCGTCCAGTTTTTCGAGCGCGTACTCGCGGATCGTTTGCAGCATCCAGAAACGCGGTTCGCCGTCCATGCCCGCGTGCTGTAGCAGCAGGCTCTTGTCGACCAGGGACGACAACCCGTTCAGGATATCCAGCGGAGACAGGTCGGCGCAGATGGCATCGACCGCGTGGAGCGACGCGCCGCCGGTGAAAACGGCCAGCCGGTTGAAGACGAGCTTCTCGCTGTCGTCGAGCAGGTCATAGCTCCAGTTGAGCGTGGTACGCAGCGTCTGCTGCCGCCCGGTGATCGCATCGGTGAAACCGCTCCCAAGCGTGGACAGCGCGCTGTCCAGCCGGGAGAGCATCACCTGCGGCGTGAAGAGCTTGACGCGCGCCGCCGCCAGCTCCAGGGCCAGCGGCAGGCAGTCGAGGCGCTGGCAGATGCCGACGATGGCTCCCGCGTTCTCCGGCGTCAGGGCAAAGTCGGTACGCACCGCTTTGGCGCGCTGGACGAACAGCGCGATGGCCTCGTACCCGCCCAACAGCGCGACGGATTCGGCGGACGAGGGCTCCGGCAGTTGGAGCGGCGGCACCAGGTATTCCTGCTCGCCGGGAACGTGCAGCACTTCGCGGCTGGTCACGATGATTTGTAGCTGCGAGGCGCGCATCAGCAGCGCGGGGATGAGCGGCGCGGCGGGCATGAGGTGCTCGAAATTGTCGAGGATGAGCAAAATCTGGCGGTCTGAAAGATACCCCTTGAGTGTCTCCGCCAGCGGCTGGTCGGCGATCTCGCGCACGCCCAGCGCCCCGGCGATCACACTGGCGACACGGGCGGGATCGCTCACCGGGGACAGCGAGACGAAAAACACCCCGTCCGCAAACCGGCTGACCATCTCCGACGCGGCCTCAAGCGCCAGCCGCGTTTTGCCAATGCCCCCCGGCCCGGTCAGGGTGAGCAGGCGAGTCGCGTTCAACAGCGCCTTGATCGCGGTGATCTCGCGCTGGCGGCCCACAAAGGAGGTGAGCTGCGCCGGCAGGTTGTGCAGGTTTGCGGGGTGACGGCGCTCGTCCGACTCGTCGAGCAGGCCGAGCGTTTGCGCGCGCGCGACCGCATCGTGACGGTCGGACACGCCCAGCTTGCTGAAGATCTGCTGGGCGTACCATTTCACCGTGCCGACAGAGAGGGTGAGCGTGTTGGCGATTTCGCGGTTCGAGAGGCGCCGGGCAAACATCCGCAAGATTTCCATCTCGCGCTCGGTCAGTTGAACCGCCAGCGTCGGGGGACTCACTCTTGCCATGCGTTGTTTCTCCAACCATTTCCACATGCCCAGAATAGGCATTCAAGCATTATATGTCAAGGACTATTAAGGTTGAGCATGAAAATCCCCTTTCTATTTCCCACCCCGTACCTATCTTTTGGACAGGTGATTTCCGCCGCCGAATCGTCTATCCTGAAACCCAGCTATTCAATCAAGGAGTTGGCTCGCATGCATGGCAAAACATTCCCCTTCTTCGTTCGCCAAGCGCGAATGGATGACGTCCCGGCCCTGGAAGCTCTGGTTGCTGACTCGATGCGCGGGCTTGGCGCGCCCCATTACTCCCCCGAGCAAATCGAGAGCGCGCTCCAACACCTGATCGGCATCGACACCCAACTGATCGAGGACGGCACATACTACGTGGTGGAGACGGACGAGGGCGAGATCGCCGGGGCCGGGGGGTGGAGCTGCCGCAGCAAGTTATACGGCGCCGGCCACGCCGAGAAGCAGCCCTCCACCTCGTCCGGCGCACAGATTCGCGTCGCCGTGATCCGGGCTTTTTTCGTCCATCCCAACTGGGCACGGAGAGGGGTCGGCACGCGCTTGCTTCGCACGTGCGAAATGGTCACCCGCCGCGCGGGGTATCACCGCCTGGAGCTCGCAGCCACGCTCGCCGGCCTGCCGCTGTATCTGAAATGCGGCTTCGTGCCCGCCGAAGAACTCGCCATCGATATGCCCGACCACAATGTGTTCCCAGGGATGAAGATGTTCAAAAACCTGTCGATGCCCTATCCACCGGCAAGGCAGAGAGCCCACCACCAGGGCGCAGCGCGCCATTGACGGTTTCACCCAACGGCGCGCGAACGAGAGCGCCAGGGTTAACTCCGGAGCCTGTCCTACCCCCTGGACAGGCTCCGGGCCAGCGATTGCAGGGCTGTGGCCCGGTTCGATCTAGCACGCGGTAAGCCGCGCGTAGTCGGGCCATTCCAGCACGAAACCGAGCCTGTCTGCCAGCAGCCGCTGGAAGTCCCGCAGGTGATCGGCGGTGTTGCGAACCTGGCGCGGCGTCAGGCCCTTCTCCAGGCAGTACGCCGCCAGCGCGCCGGCGGCCTCCCCGATGTTCCATTCGACCGGGTGCAGGCGATAGCAGCCATTGGTGATGTGTGTCGTGCCGGCATTCTTGCAGGCGGGCAGCATGTTTTCCACGCGCTGCGGGATCAGCATGCCGAGCGGAATCTGGAACGGGTAGCTGCTGATGTCGACGTAGGTGCGCAAGCCGGTGCTGGGATGCAGGTCGATCCGGTACGAGCCCACCCCCACCGAATCCGCGAACAGTTCCGCCCCGGCCAGGCCGCCGCGCTGCTCGACCCCCACGTGCTGCTCCAGGACGGTGAATTCCGCCCTGATGCGGCGCGCCTCGCGGACGTACACCGCCTTCGCCAGCCCATCAACCGTGCCCACGACGTCGTGGCGCAGGCGCAGGCCGGGATAGCCAACGCCGCCATCGAAGCGCGGGGCTTCGGTTTGCATCCAGTACAGGAAGGACAGGCTCAACTGGCGCGCGGCGTTGAGATTCTTCTGCCGCTCCGCCTGCGAGACGCCGAGCAGCGGCCCCAGCCAGTAATCGATCTGCGGCCAGTTGACGAGCGTGATCCCGCTGGGATACCGCCCATCGGCGTAGTGCGCCTCGTTGAAGATGCGGCGGTAGAACCAGTAACTGCCGTCGTCCGGCGCGCCACGGCGCGGCGGGTTGTGGAAGATCGCGCGGTCGCGCGGGGCCAGCGTCTGGGGATCGACATCGCGCCAGCCGAGCTGCGGCCCCGGCCAGAAGTCGGCCTGGTATCCCCGCCAGAAATCGTATTGCTCCGGTTTGTCGATGACGTGGTTTTCACCCGCCAGGTAATCCACGGCGAAGCACCACGTCACGGCCTGCTGGTCGAGCGGATCGGCCTCGCCATCGAGCGCGTGCAGCTCGCCGGTTTGGGCCTTGTTTTCCGCGCCGATGATGTGCTCGACGCCCCCCAACTCCAACAGGTCGCCCAGCTCGGTCGCGTCGATGATGTACGGCGCGTGGATGACGACCTGCTCGCCGGTGTCCTCGCCCGCGAGGGTGACCGCCCGCAGGTAGTCCCCGTCCGCTTCGACGGCGACGGGCCGGTGACGCAGCAGCACGTCAACCTGCTGGCTGGCGCGATAGGGCGCCAGCATTTCCTCCAGCACGGCTAGGGCCACGCGCGGCTCGTGACACAACCGGCTGACGTGGCCCCCGCCGGGGTTGAAGTTCATGATCTGGCGGGACTCGAACCGCAGCGGGTAGTTGCGGCGGTAGTAATCGCGGACGCCCTGCGCGAAGCGGCGGTAGGTGTTGGTGCAGCCGGTGGTCTCGATCCACGGGTGCTCGTCCGGCGGGACGGCCTGCGAAGTGAGCTGCCCGCCGATCCAATCGGTTTCCTCGGTCAGGATCACGTTCTTGCCCAGCCGCAGCACGGAGAGCGCCGCAGCCACGCCACCCAACCCCCCGCCAACGATCAACACGTCGGTCTGTCGCTCTTTCATCATCAACCTTTCAAGCCAGAAACGGTCACGCCCTGGACCATGTACTTCTGGCCGAAGGCGAAGATAACGAGCATGGGAACGATCATGAAGATGGACATCACCATCATCATGGGCAGCGTGCTCCCCATCCCCTCGAAGCCCTTGAGGCCATTCAGGCCCAGCGCGATGGTCCACATCTCCTGCTTGCTGCCCAGGTAGATGAGCGGGCTGAGGAAGTCGGTCCAGGCGAATTGAAACGCGAAAATGCCGACCGCTGCCGCCACGGGCTTCGAGTTGGGCATGGCGATCCGCCACCACAGGCCCACCTCCGTGCAGCCGTCGATGCGTGCCGCGTCGAACAGCTCGGAGGGCAGCCCCCGGAAAAACTGGCGATACAGGAAGATGTAGAACGCGTTGTGACCCAACAGGCGCGGGACGGTGAGCGGTCGGAAGGTGCCCACCCACCCCAGGCGGTCGAAGATCACGAAGATGGGGATGAGCTGCACGACATAGGGCAGCATCATCGTCGCCAGCAGGATGAAAAACAGCACACGCTGGCCGGGAAACAGGATGCGCGCAAACGCATATCCCGCCAGCGAGCAGGTGACCAGCCCTCCGAAAACGGAAGCGGAGGCGATCACGAGCGTGTTTTTCAGGAAACGCCACACCGGCACCAGGTCGAAGATATCCACGTAGTTCTCCCAGGCGACCGGATCGGGAATGAGCTGGACTTCGCGAACGGTGACCTGTTCCGGCGTTTTCAGCGACGTGGAAATCGTCCACACCAGCGGGAAAAACACGACGAGGCTCCCCGCGATCAGCGTCAGGTAGATTGTGGTCTGGCGCAGCAGCCGGATGCGCCGGTTTTCGATCATGTTCATGTTCATTCGTCCCCGTAATAGACCCACCGGTTGGAGGTCCAGATCATCAGCAAGGTGAACGCCAGAATGATCAGGAACAGCACAAACGACATGGCCGACGCATAGCCCATTTCGAAGTAGCGAAACGCATTGTTGTAGGTATGCATCATGTAAAACAGGCCGGACTGCAACGGGCCGCCATTCGGCCCGAGGATGATGTAAGCCGTCGTGAAGACCTGAAAACTGGCGATGAGCCCCACCAGCAGGTTGAAGAAAATCGTCGGTGTCATCAGGGGAATGACGATATGCCGCAGCCGGGCGCGCAGCCCGCCGCCGTCAATCGCCACGGCTTCGTAGAGCTGTTCGGGGATGCCCTGCAAGGCCGCCAGGAAGACGATCATCTGCGCGCCGAAGCCCCACAGGCTGATGATGACGAGCGTGATCTTCGTGTAATCGGGATTGGTCAGCCAGCGGATGGGATCGATCCCGATGGCGTATAGAATCTGGTTGATCGCCCCGGCGCGGGCGTTGAACATCCACAGAAAGATGATCGACGCGGCCACGACCGGGATGATCGAGGGGATGTAGTATACCGTGCGAAACAGGCCCAGGAAGCGGATTCTCGTGTTCAGGAGCAGCGCGATGCTGAAGGCCAGGATCAGTGTCAGGGGAACGCTGAAGACGATGTAGTAGATCGTGTTCGCCAGGCTCTGGCGAAACAGATCGTCGTCGAGCATGCGCTCGAAGTTCTCCAGCCCGATCCAGTTCGCCTGCTCGATCGGCCCGACCGAGTAATCCGTCATGCCGAGATACAGGTTCATCCCAAAGGGGATCGCGTCGAACCAGATCATCGAGACGAACCAGGGCAGGATGAACAGATACCCGATCCAGCGTTGCCGTTTGCGCGCGGGCTGTGTTACACTCACCGAGGGCGCTATCTCTCGTTTTTGGACAGAAGCCATCGACCTTCTCCGTATAAAAAATCACTGGCACAGCACTGCCGATGCCGTGCCAGTGGCGACGGTGTAGCTAGGACTCTGACCAGAATTCGTCGAGTAGCGCCTGCGCTTCCTCCGCTGCACGGTCGAGCACCGTTTGCGCGTCCGCACCGTAGAACGCCTCTTCGACTGCCCGCGACAGAATGTCGTTGATCTGCCCCTGGACGGGCGTGATGGACACACTCACGTCGATCTCGAGGCTTTCGAGCACGACATCCCAATACGGATTCGCATCGTAGTAGGCGGGGTCTTCATTGCACGCCATGACGGGCGAAGGCCGCCCCTGCTCGAACAGGAAGTAGCAGCCGCCATCGACCGCCGTTGCCAGGAACTCGAGAAACGCGTAGGCAGCATCCTTGGTTTCCTGGGGCTGATTCACCGGAATCGTGTAGCCCCAACTGAACGCGAGCCCCGATACCCCGGCGGACTTAGCGTTCGGATTGTCGGCATTGTACGGGCGCAGCGCCACGCCCCACATCTCGGGATCGGCCCACATTTCGGGGTCGGTGTTCTCCAGGTGGCCGAACGCCGACACGTTGACGAACTCGATGGCAAGCAGTTCGTTGAACAGCGGGAAATCGGCGGTGGTCAGGTCCGGCGCACCGGCCATGAAGTCCCGAACGGCTTCGAGCCCATCGCTGTACTCATTGACGAAATTCACCATCCATTCCAACGTCTCGACGCCCTGCGGGCTGTTGAACAGCACGGTGCGGCCATCGTCGGAGTACAACTGCCCGTCATTGGTGTAAAGCCAGTAGACGAACGAGGAACTGAGATCGTTCACCAGCAGGATGTTCGCGCCCAGCTTGGCAATCCCGAACGCGTCCAGCTCGGTCATGGCGGCGGTCGCTGCTTCGAGTTCCTGCCAGGTTTCAGGCGGATCGTCGGGGTCCAGCCCCGCCTGGCGGAACATCTCTTTGTTGTACAGGTACAGGCCGCTGATACCGCCAGCGGTCGGCAGCGGCATGGTGTACAGCTCGCCGTCGAAGACCTGGTTGCCGATCTCGCTCTCGTAGAAGATGCTCCAGGGGTCGATTCCGGATGCTTCGACGAAGCTTCCGATCGGCTCGATCAGCCCCTGATAGGCGAACTGGTAGGTTTCGGTGCGGCTGGTCATGATCAGGTTTGGCGGCTCGTTGCTGGCAACCGCCGTCGCCACCAACTGCTCGCGACCGTCCCACGACTGAACCGCGTTGACGACCGTGATGTTGGGGCAAATCTCGTTGAAGTTGGCGATGACCTGGTTCATCAACGGCTCGCGCGTGGCGCCCCACCAGTTCATGAAGGTGATCGTGACTTCCTGACCTCCGGCGCAGTCCGGTCCTTGCGCTTGCGCGCGCGCGGGCGGGCTCACCACCGGGCTCAGCATGACGATCAACGCTAACCCAAGAAATACAAGTTTTTCTTTCATGGCTCGATCCTCATATCGATCTCATTACGTACAGGAGACAGTCGTAACGTGCCGTAGTGCTCGGTGTCCTCCTTTCACCTACGCGGCGAGGCGTCCCGGCACATGCCGGTCGTCTCACCGATCACAAACGTGCCGGGCACGAGGATTTGTTGGGGCGGCTGTGCCGTGCCCTCGATGAAGCCAATGAGCATTTGCAGGGCGGTCTGGCCGATGAGTGGGCGTTTGACCTGTACGTGAGTGGGGGTCAGCATGGCCGGAGGGACCGGAACCGCGTCGATCAGGCAGACGACCGATACGTCACCGGGAACCGCGATCGAAGCGCGGTAAAGGACCGGCATCACGTGTTCGAATACGTCCGAGTTGGCGCACAGGAGCGCGGTCAAGTGCCGATCCCGGATCTGTCGAATGAGGGACTCGGGCGGCAGGTCCAGGACATCCGAGAGGACAACCAGGTCATCGCCGGCTGTCCCCAGGCCCTGCCTGGCACCCGCGAGTTTGTCTTGTTCGGCTTCGCGATCGAGCGTGTCCGTCAAGAAACCAAAACGCGTGTGGTCCAGCTCCAGCAGGTGACGCACCGCTTCGGCAGTCGTCGCGGCATAATCGCTCACCACCCAGTTGATCTCGAAGCCGGACACCTCGCGCCGCCCTATGTAAACGAACGGGTATTCTTCCTCAGTCAGGCGGCGCAGCTCGTCACGGTCCGGGCGCGCCCCCAGGATGATCGAGCCGTCCGCGAGGAAGAGGGAGTTCATCGAGTTGCGATAGATCTTGTTCTCGTTCTGTGCCTGGACGTCGGTAAACAGCAGGACGTTGTACCCCTGGCGACCGGCCTCGGCCTGGATACCGCTCAGGTACGGGAAGAAGACGTTGCTTTGATCGTAGGGAAAGGTCGGCTCGTAGGTGAAGACGCCGATCAGGTTGTTTTGTCCTCGAACGAGCATCTGCGCGACGGGGTTCGGCGCGTAACCAAGCTGCGCCGCGGCCTGCAGCACACGCTCGATGGTCTCCTGGCTTATCGGAACGCGCTCGGAGGTTTTGCCACTCAACACCATCGACACGGTGCCGCGGGAAACACCTGCGCGCTCGGCCACATCTCTCTGCGTAGGTCTCTTCGAGGGCACTGATCTGCGTCCTTCCCATTTATGCGCGTCACCCAACGCGTGATACCTAACACGTGTAAATAGCTTATTACGATTTGGATTGGGTTGTCAAGACCATGAGTCCCACGTCACCCGGATCGCCATCTGCTCCACGCTAGCCTTGCGAAATTGCTCCGATTTTCACAAGAATCGCGCAGCTCCTTCATAATTTCGACACAATCTTGCTTTATCATGGGCCCAATTCGATTCGCAGCAAAGGATGCGGAGATCATGCGCACGTCACTTTCACGCAAGACACGGCTGAACTGGCTGATCGACGCCGGGCTGTTCCTGGCAGCGCTCGCGGCAGTCGTGTCGGGCATCTATTTTCTGTACTTTCCGGACGGCTACCAGGGCGGTCGTAACCCGTGGTATGACGCGCGGGTTGTGTTCTACCGCGCCACCTGGAGCGATATCCACACCTGGGGCGGCGTGCTAATGATCGCGGCGGTGGTGATCCACCTGGCGATTCACGTGCAGTGGATCAAATCGATGACCAGGCGGCTGTTGACCAGGCACCGCCCCAACCCGATGTCCAGGGGGGCGAAGGTCAATCTTGGGGTGAATACCGCCATAGCGATCACGTTTCTGCTGACAGCGATCAGCGGCATCTATTTCCTGTTCGCCCCAAGCGGCCACGACCGCCCGACCGTCCTGTTCGGCCCCACAACCTGGGACCTGATCCACACCTGGACGGGAGTCGCCATGATTGTCGCCGCGCTGGTCCATTTCGCCATTCACTGGCGGTGGGTCACCAAGGTAACGGTCAAGTTCTTCGCGTCGCTGATCCCACAGCCTGAATCCGGTCGTCCGACGATAACCGCGCAGTAACGGTTCTACTGTCTATACGAGGAGTGAAATGATGGTGAAGAAGATCGTGCTTGGAACCCTGTGCATCGGGTTCATCGGGGTCCTGATCTACGGCGCAATCCTGCGCACCAATGCCAAAACGTCATCCAGCAGCACCAACGGAGCGGGAGGCGGAGCCGGTCGCGGGCGGACCATCACAGCCGGGGAAGCCGATGCCGCCTACGACCGCGAACAGGGCCAGGGGCGCGGGCAGGCAGCCCGCGCGACCGCCGAACTGCCCGCCGGCGCGGCGGAACTGATACCGGCCCCTGACGCAGCGGTCGCCCGCGTGGCCGAATGGCAGGCCGTCGAGGGCGCAGTGATCAGCGTCGGCGCGGAGAAAATGATCGTCGAGCTGGCCGATGGGCGCGAGGTCCTGGTCGAAGGCCACCCGTGGGCGTATGCCCAATCGCAGGCATTCTCGCCCCAGGTGGGCCATCACCTGGCGATGACCATCTTCGAAGAGGATGGCGAGCTCAAACCGGGCCAGATGAACGATCTCTCCAGCGGGCAGACCGTCACGCTGCGGCTCGAAGATGGCAAGCCGCTATGGTCCGCCGGACCGCAAAACGTCCAGAACTCAGCGGGCGAAACGGGCCTGGGCCGGGGGCAAGGCGGCACCGGTCGTGGCCAGGGCGGCGCGGTGAGCGAGCAGGCGGGCGCAGGAGCCTACACGGGAACAGCCCGGCTGACGTTTGAGGGAATCGCCACCACCGCAAGCGACAGCGAGCTGGTGATCGCGGCGAACACGGGCGAGTCGGTGGTGGTCGAAGGGCGCGCCTGGGCCTATGCCCTGGAACACGGATTTGTGGCACAGGCCCAGCACAGCGTTAGCGTCACGGGGTTCGTCGAAGATGGCGAGTTCAAAGCGATCTCGCTGCAGAACCGGACAACCGGCCAGGTGGTCGCGGTGCGCGACGCCAATGGCCGCCCGCTGTGGTCCGGTGGCACGCGCGGCGGCGCCTAGCGCGCCCTGTCACGCCGGCTGCTGGTAAGCCGCTTCCAGCTCGGCGATGTCGATCTTCTTCATCTTGAGCATGACGTCCATCACGCGCCCGGACTTCTCAGGATCGGGATCGTCGAGCAGCTCGCCCAGCCGTTTGGGGACGATCTGCCACGAGACGCCGTACTTGTCCTTCAACCAGCCGCACTGTTCGGACTCGGGAACGGCAGACAGCGCTTCCCACAGGGCATCGACTTTCGCCTGTGTGTCACATTCGACATACAGCGAAATGGCCTCGTTGAAGGTGAAATCGTGCTGGCGGGCGCTGTCCATCGCGGCAAATGGCTGCCCCTCCAGCCGGAGCTCGGCATAGGCGATCGTTCCCTCTTTCTCCAGCTCCTGCCCGGCGCCATAGCGCGCGATGCCGCCAACGGCTGCATCGTCGAACAGCCCCGCGTAGAAGTTGATGGCTTCCTCAGCGGCGCCCGCCTTGTCGCCGACAAACAGCAGCGAGGGGAAGATCCGCTGCTCGATGGGGCCTTCGGCCAGGATGACCTGCCACGAGACGCCAAACTTGTCCTGAATCCACCCGTATTTAGGGCTGAACGGATACGCATCCAGGGGCATCAGCACCGTGCCCCCCTCCGACAGGCCGGACCAGACCGTATCGACTTCCTCTTCCGAGCGGCACTGCACGAAAAACGAGATCGCCGGTGTGAACTTGAAGACCGGCCCGCCGTCAAGCGCCATGAACCGGTAGCCGTCGAGTTCGAATTGGGCGGTCAGGACCTTGCCTTCCATGCCTTTCATGAAGTCTGCCGGGACCTCGTCCGGATACCGCTTGATGCTGACGATCTTCGAGCTGCCTGGCTCCGTCTCGATTTTGGAGAAGAGCGAGACGTAGAAGTTCATGGCTTCTTCAGTCTCTTTGTCGAACCATAGAGAGGGCATGATTTTTTGCTGCATTGTCGTGTCTCCTGGTTATCAATGCGACTCGATGTGGTTGACGATCTCTCAAGAGGTTAGCACGTATGTTCTAGCATGTCAATACCCCCCGCGCATCGCCGCGAGCGGGCTCACGCCCTCAACGCGCTGCCGGCGCAATGATATGCATGTGCAGGTTATCGTGCGGTGTTTACCGGCTTTGCACCCCCTCGCCACCCGCTGCCGGGCCGGAATCGCCCGCCTTGAAACGACTCGTATCCCAAATGCTGACCAGTTCCGTGCCTCCCGCCGCCAGCAGCGACCCGTCCGCATTGAAAGCCAGGGCGCTGCTCGCCCAGTTGATGTCGATCAGATGCTCGCGCGCGGCTGTATCGATCATCGAAATCCGGGTGTAAAGACTGCCGGTTGCCATCAATTCCGCCTGCTCGTGGTACGCATACCCGTACATCGTAGCGCCACTGCCCACGTATTGGATATCTTCCCCGTCCCACCGGAAAATGCGGCCATCAGTCCACTGGAACAGCAGCGTGTGGTCTTCTTCAGGCAACCAGCGCCACATATCAAATACGAGGTTCGGATCTGTCTCGCGATCGGCTTCGATGTCTATCACGGTCGCGTCCCGTTCGACGTCGACGATCGTGAGCTTCGCGTCCCCGATGCGGTCGAAGCGATACAGACTATCCGGGGATGTCGCATAGGGGGCCGCTGGAAGGGGCTGCACTTCATGTGTGGCGAGGTCCAATACCCATGCATCGTAACCACTGGCGAAGACTATCGTATCGTCGTCACGCCACGTCATCTGGCAAGCGAGGGGATGTACCTCGCATACGAAATCCACTGCATAAGTTTCCACGATATCGGCTTCCCTGCTGGTGACGCGCCAGAGCGTGAGCGTTGCCTCGTTGCCGTTTCCACGCTGTAAGCCGTATGTCGCCAGGAGATCGCCATCCGGACTCCAGGCGACCCCTATAATCCGCTTATCGTGTTTCAGCGTCAGCACCGGTTCGGCCACCACCGATTGCGCCTGCCCGCTCCCCAGATGGGGGACAGCCCGCTCGGGCACGAATCCGGCGCATGTAGCATAACTGAAACACATACCCAACTCACGGCGCAGCGTGCCATCCCGACTATAGAGCGTGATGGCCTCCGGCCCGCCACCGCCACCGGCGTAGAAAATGCGCTCTCCGACCATGTACCAATCGCCGGTGGGATGCCAGACGACGCCTTCAGTCCACATCCCAGCCTGCGCCAAGCTGTGATGGACGACGGGTAATGTCTCACCGGTTTCGATATCTACGAGCGGGCCGAGCACACCCGGCAGAGACGCGCCGATCTTCCCATCGGGCGAAAGCTGAAACCGGGAATACTGGTCCCCACCATCGAGTGCAGGAATCCGTGTCAGTTGCCACAGCGCCAGATCATAACGATAAATCCTCGAGCGGATTGGATCCCCTGTCCCACCCTGTATCCAAAGGCTGCGATCACCGGCAGACCAATACCAGGCCATGACATTATCAACATCGACGGCATGAATTCTGCCCGTCTGAGCGTCGAGAACAGATAATCCGTCTTCCCCATCACGTAACGCCGCATAGCGTCCATCGTCTGACCAGATATTACTACCAGGCCGGAATTCACTCTGGTTTGTATTCACAGAAAGCTGGTCTGACAATGGCGTTACGGTTCCGGCTCCCCAGTCCAGCAAATGATATTCCGAGCGGCTGACCCGTTTCTCGTCGTTGAACCAGCGAAGCCGTACGAGTGCGTAGGTAAGGTCAGTGTTCCAGCAGGCATCGCCAACAGCGTCAGGGTCACCGGCCAGGATCACGACCTCGCGGCCAGTCGTCACGTCCTGCATGATCAGCCGGGGATCGTAATCGTTTTGTGGGCGCCGCGTGATATACAGCGCCCGGCCTCGGTTGAACCCTCCCAGGTTATACTCTCGCGGCCCACCAAAAACCCGCGCTTCGACGGCTCCAGTACGGGACAACGTGATGAGCGTCCGCGCTTCCAGCGCGTAGATGATGGTGTAAGCGCGCTGTCCCTCAGCAAACCAGGCATCCCCCTGAGGAAACTCGAAATCCGCGATCGCGACACTCTTGAACGTGAACTGCGCCAATACCTCGTCGGCTGGTACGTCGATCAGCAGCAGCCTGATGCTCGAAAAATCGAGCCTGTCGATCACGAACAACACATCCTCCACCGGGGACCAGCGTATCGACATTACGTCGTGAACGTCGTCGAGCACACGGCAGCACCGATCGCCGCCATCACTGCGGACTACCCAGGGCGTCAAACGGACGTTGCCGGGTCCGTTCCAGCGCCCATTGAGCCATGCCACCCACTCGCCGGATGGTGACCAGTCGAACGAGGTGAACACTGTATTCTCAGGCGGGACTCCGGCCAGAATTCGGCTGTCGCTGCCGTCCACGCGCTCGACCACCAGCGATTCCAGCGTATCGGCGTAGTAGTAGATGTAGGGCAGCGGGGACGCGGGCTGGCTGCCGGACGACTGCGGCGGCGTGAGGAGGAATGCGAGCAGGATAACGGCAAAAAGCGCGGTGGTGCGTCGCATATTGATCATCTCTTTTCCAAAACTATCTTGTCCTGCTCTGACGCGCTGCCATCCGTGCAGGCGAAAAACGAATGCCGGATGACACACTATTCTCATTATACAGACCCTTAAAGCCGTATCCTGTGCGCAAAGCATACGCCACACTGACCGTCGTCGTAAGCCGCCAGCCTTCCCTCCGCAAGGCTCCATCCACAACAACACGCGTTCGACCGGTATCGTTGCGCTCGATGGCCCCACTGGCGCGGTGCGATGATCCGCCCGTCTATCTGGCAATCGCGCCGGAATCGGGGCAAACTAGGTGCAGCCGACACGCTTTTCAGGAGAACAGCTCGTGAGACGCCTTATTTTGGTTGTGCTGGTACTGGCCCTGAGCGCCATCCCTACGTATGCCCAAGAGGCAAACGATAAAGACACCGCGCTCGATCTGCTGTGGAACCAGGTTCGCCTTCAGCCGGACGACTTCAGCGTCGCCTGCATGCCGCTGGCAGACCGGGCCGGCGCCGCCCACTACAACGCCGACACCCCGTTTCCGTTAGCCTCGGTGTCCAAGCTCATCACCTTCATCGAATACGCCCGGCGGGTGGACGCGGGAGTCATGTCACTGAGCGAAATGGTCCGCCTGGACGAACTCAACAACTACGATCTGCCGCGCTCCAACAGCGACGCCCACGAGCAGTTTTTGAGCCTGTACGACCCCGGCATAGAGGCTATCACTCTGTGGGATGTCGCCGCCATCGGCATGATTCAATACAGCTCGAACGCTGCCGCGGATTACATGCTGGATCGCCTCGGCCCGACGGACTGGGACGATCTTTTCCAGCTCTTGCAGGTGACCAACACAGGTTATCCTCACTCGATGGGCGCCGTGGCGCTGCTGATGGCGAATCACGAAACCGGGCGCCCCACGCGCGCGGCAGCGGAGGCGTCGTCAATCGCGCAGGGGGAACAGCTTTTCGACCTGTACCTGGCAGACGCGGAATGGCACCGGGCGGAAGTCGCTTACCGCGCCGATCAGCGGCGCCTGTTTCCGGGGTGGGAAATCCAGGCCGTGCTCCTCGACCACGCCACGGCAAAAGGAACGGCAGCCGATTTTCTCAACGTGCTGGCGGCGATCTACGACACCGGGGGCCCGCTGTCCGAACGCACCAAGATGCTGGTCCACGAGGCGCTGCGATGGCGGGACAACGATTACGTCGCAGCCATGTATGGGGAATACGGTTCCAAGCTGGGCTTCTACTCGGGCGGGGTTCTCGCGCTGGTTGCCTACGGAGTGCCATACGACGGCACCCCGGTCATTTCGGTCGCCTTTCTGCGCAACATCCCGCGCCAGGCGTATAACCGGATGCTGCACCGGGACAGCATCGGCGAGCTGGCCCACTGGATGAACCTCAACGCGTGCGCTGGCCTGCTGGACGTGGTGGCCGGCGGCCAGCCGGGCTGACAATCGGAATCGCTGGGGGGCGTTGACATGCCTCGGAATTCGATATATTATGTTCGCAACAGCGATACATAGATATCCGAGGTATGGGTATGAACATCAAAGGCAGTCTCCCCCTGCTGATCCTGCACGTGCTGTCGACCAGCCCCCGCCACGGCTACGCGATCCTCAAAGAGATCCGGCAGGGGTCCGAGGGGGTGCTGGGCGTCGCCGAGGGGACGCTCTACCCTATGCTGCACGACCTGGAGCAGCGCGGGCTGATCGAAGCGTTCGAAGAGACGGTTAGCGGGCGGCTGCGGCGCTGCTACCGCCTGACTGACGCCGGGCGGCGCGAGTTCGACCGCCAGGCCGCCGAGTGGCGGCGCTATTCGCGCGCCGTCAACCTGCTGTTGGGAGGTGCATCATGACCTCGTACGCGGACCTGAATCGCTGGCTCGACCAGGCGACGCGGGGCGTCCCCCGCCGCTGGGCCACTTCGATTCGCGCGGAGCTGACCGCCCATTTCGAAGACACCACCGCCGCGCTGCTCCAACAGGACGTGCCCGAGGAAACAGCCCGCCGGCGCGCCCTCGCCGCGTTGGGCGATCCCCAGGCAGTGGCGCACGGTTTCAACGACGTGCACCGGGGCCGGCGCCATTACCTGATGGCGGCGCTTGCCGCCCTGCTGCTCCTGGTCGAAAACTTCGATCTGCCCCAGCGGTTCCTGATGGGCGATTGGGCGGAAGGCTCGACCCCAAGCCGGCTTTTCTACGCTGCCGATCACGCCTTCACAATCGCGCTGGGCTTCTACGTCGTGTTCGTGATGGGGCGGCTGCTGGTGTGGCGCTTCGATCACTCTGCCGCCACCACGCCGGTCAATATCGTCCTGGGCGGGCTGGTAGCGCACGCGACCGGCACCGCGATCCTCGATCTCGCCGTCGATACCGGGTCATCGACTCCCACCCTGCTGAATGCGGGCAATCTCGTCGAGGGCATGGGGACCGCGCTCCAGGGCGGGGGCATCTTGCTGACTGGCGCGGGCCTGATCGCGCTGGGCGCGAGCGTGCTGCTGGCTTTCGACACACCGGGCAAGCGAATCGCGGCGCTCGCCATGATCGAAGGTGCGACGACCATGCTATACATCATCGTGCTGTACCTGGGCGGGAGTTTCCTGGGGGTTTACGTCCTCTTGGCGCTGAACAGCGCGATCCTGCTGCCGGTGGTCGGCGTGGTGTTCATGCGGGCGTGGCTCTCCCATCGCCGCCTGCCCGCTCAAGCGGCGTGATCCGCCCCCGGCAGTCGTTGCTCTCGACCGCCAGAGTGCCCGCGCAGCGCCCAGGGCCTCTGGCGTTTTCATTCAGCCCGGCGCAGGCGGCCTAATCGTCCGGCACCTGCATGCACAACCGCACGCGCGCCGCTTGGGCCGGGGCCGGCAGCGCGAAGATCACCCGCGTCACGTCGCGCGGGCCGGTGGCAAGGTCCACCCCCTTGATGACCTCGGCCCGCGCCACGACCACCGCCGGATCGTAGGCGATGTCGAGCGCGGCATCGCCCACGCGCAGCCGCACCGTCTCCGGCCCGATCTCCGCGCTGCCGAACGTTATCAGCACGGACTCGAAGGTGCCCTCGCCCGCGTCGAAGGTCACGTCATCCACCAGCTCGACCCAACCACCCTTCCCCTGGCGGTACAGGGTCACCATGCGCACCAGGGCGACCAGATCGGCTTCGGGCGGGTAAGCGTCTTTCAGGTCCAGGCACAGCCAGTCTCGCATATCGTTCGCGTGGTGTTCCAACAGGCGCGCGGCAGCAGCGGCGCCGGGACGCTGGGCGCAGCCGTTCACCACGGGCACCGAATGCCCCAGCGACGTATTGACGAAGGTTTCGTAGCGGCCAGCGGCGAAGTATTCGCGCGTATAGCGCCCGCGCCCGATGTCCGCCACCAGCGAGGTCCGGCGGTGGTGCACGATGATCGTGCCCACGTCGTTCTGATTGTGCATCTCGCCGTTGTGCCCGCCTTTGGCAGCGAGCACCAGCGCATCCGGATCCGCCGGATCGAACCGCGCGATCATCCACTGCATCTCCGGATACCAGTCGTGCCGGGCGGGGATCGCTTCCTGGTCGAATGCCGGATCAGGACGCCATACCAGCTCGCGCAGCCGCCACGACAGCTCGCCACCGTGCCGCTGGGGAGGGACGGCGCGCTGCATATTCGCCAGCCGCATCAGGCCGTCTACCCAGTAATGCCGCGCCAGGAAGACCAGCAGCGGCACCGGCAGCGCGATGTCCGGATCGCAGTCCGAGAAATTGGCGAAGACGTTCGGGCTGAGCATCGTGCGCAGCGGGAACAGCGCCGCCCTGCGCACCACGTCGCCCGCGAAGAAATCGACGCGCCCATTGGTCCGCTGGTAGACGAGGTGCCCGGCCAGGACGTAGTTCCCGAAGCCGAACCCCCAGTAGCCGGGGCCTTCCGTGCTGCCCCCTTCGGAATCGAACGTCTCCAGGTAATCGTCCAGCGAGCGCGCGCCGCGCGCGATCACTTCCGCCAGCCGCGCCCGGTCGCGCTCCAGGTAGATCGCCGTCGCGATGATGTTGCCCGAACACACAGCTGTCCAGTTGCACGTGGTATTGTCCGGCGTGTGGTGCAGCCACCAGAAATCATGGCGCGCCAGGAAAGGCGTCAGGATGCGCCGGTCGACCTCGTGGCGAATGCGCTTCTCCACCGGCGGGGCCATCCGCTCGCCCAGCAGCAGGACCAGTTCCGCGAGCTGCGTTCCGGTGATGGCCGCGAACAGCCCGATCGTCGGGCGGTCGGCGTCCGGCAGGCCGTTGTGATGCGCGGGCAGCTCCCAACTGCTCTCTTCGCAGATCGCCCACACCACGTCCAGCAGCGGATCGAGAAACCGGCCCCGGTCTTCAAGGCATTCCGCCAGCGCCAACTCGGCCAGCATGGCCCGGCGGCGGAACCAGGGCGCTTCGTACTCGTGGCGGCTGCCGCTGCGGAAGAACTCGAGGAACAGGGTGGCGGGCAGCGGCGGGACGGGTTCCCCGGCGGTAGATTCGCCAGCCGCGATGATCGCGCCTGCCCCCTCCGCGCCAAGCCCGGCTTCGATCGCGGACCACGCATCCCGATCGGTGACCGGCGGGAACGGCGGCGGCGCGCTCTCGTCGCGCAGGATGGTATCGACCTTGACCGGATCGTATTGGCTCAGCATAGGCGGCCCGGCCCTACCAGAAAAACGCCGTGCGCCCCTGCGCGCGCAGCAGCGCCTCGATCAGGAAATAGTCGCCGTAGGGCAGCATGTTGTCGGCGTACCCCTCCGCCACGTGGCTGGCGCCCTGCACCAGCAGCCCCTCGGCGTGGGGATGGTCGAACGTGGTATAGCCGGCGAGCAGCCCATCCAGCATGGCGCGCGCAGCAGCGCGGTAGCGATCGGTCTGGGCCGCATCATCCACCACGTCCGCCAGCAGGAACAACCCCGCCGCCATGATCGCGCCCGCCGAACTGTCGCGGTAGTGCGGCGCGTCGTCCGGCAGCCGGTAATCCCAGTACGGCACGCCGTCGTCCGGCAGGCGGGCCAGCGCGTACTCCGCCAACCGGACCGCCGTCTCGCGGAAGCGCCCTTCCCCGGTATACCGGTAAGCCAGCCCGAAGCCGTGAATCCCCCACGACTGGCCGCGGCTCCAACACGATTCGCCGGCGTACCCCTGCACGGTTTCGCCGCGCAAGCGCGCGCCGGTGTCCGGATCGAACACGAACGAGTGATAGGTCGAGCCATCGGCGCGGACGATCGTCTCCAGCGTGGTCTGCGCGTGCGTGAGGGCGATGTCCCGGTAACAGGATCGGCCCGTTTGCTGCGCGGCCCAGAACAGCAGCCCCAGGTTTTCCATGCAGTCGATGATGATCCGGCCCTCGTTGTGATCGTTGTCAGACCACGAATTCCAGGCGCGGATGAAGCGGCCCCGGTCGTTATAGCGCGCGGCCAGCGACTCGGCGGCGCGCAGCGCGCCCCGGCAGGCTTCCTCGTCGCCGGTCAGCTTGTAGTCGGCGACCAGCGACAGCGAGTACAAAAACCCCAGGTCGTGATCGTGCGACTGCGGGCGATCCAGCCGCTCGATGAAGTACGGGCGCTGCGCGCGCGCCGCGTCCAGAAAAACGACATCCTGCGTCTCGGCATAGGCCAGCCACAACTGGCCGCTCCAAAACCCATCGACCCAGTGGCTGTCGTGACAGCGCTCGTACGTCAGATCGTCCCGCCCAATGGCCGGGCGATCGGTGCCCATCCTGGGGATCGTGCGCCGGATAACGCCCAGCGCCCGCGTGAGTGCTTCCGAATAGGTCACGATTCATCCTCGCCGCGCCAGAGCGCGCGCACGCGGTGCGCGGCTAGCTTGGGCCGCCGGTCCCGCGTGAACACGCCTTTGTAGTTGTAAGCCCCCATGCGGTGGACAGCTTGCGAGGTTTTGAAATCGCACATGTTCCAGATGTGCTGGCCGATGACGAACGGCTTTTCGTCGGTGAGCTTGATCTGTTTGGTGAGGAAGTCCGCCTGGTATTCTTCGCTGAACATTTCGGGCGGGTGGGCGTGGTGGCCGGGAATCGTGTCCGTCCCAAATTCCGAGAGAAGGAACGGTTTGGGGTACAGCTCGTGTATCAGCTCGATCTCCCGGTCCAGGTACTGCAGTCCCAGGTCGATCTGGCCGGACTGCGTATACCAGCCGTGATACCGGTTCAGGCACACCACGTCCACGAACTCGAACGCTTCTTCGAGCGCGCCTTCCTGGCTGACCAGCGTCACCGGGCGGGTGGGATCGAGCGCGCGCACCAGTTCCGTCTGCGCCTTGAAGGCGGCGACCGCTTCGGGGCGGCTGGGGTGTTCGACGACGGTGAGATCGCGGTAATAGGCCTGGCGCGCTTCCAGATGGGCCGTGTGCGGCTCGTTAGCGATCGACCACATGATGACGCTCGGATGGTTTTTGTCGCGGTCGATCATCTCCCGGATCATCTGCTGGCAGAGGCGATTGCGCTTTTCGAGCCCCTCCTCGAAGAAGAACAGGCCCACCGCGGGCGTCTCGTCGATCACCAGGAAGCCCAGGCGATCGGCCATGTCCATCATCTGCTCGGAGTAGGGATAGTGCGAGGTGCGGAACGAGTTCGCGCCGATCCAGCGCATCAGCGCGTAATCCTTGACGATCAGCGCGGGCAGCAGTCCTTTGCCGACGACGGGGAAATCCTCGTGGCGGCCAAACCCCACCAGCTTCACCGGCTCGCCGTTGAGCAGCAGTCGATCGCCCTCGACCGCGATCGTGCGGATGCCTATCGCCAGCGTGTAACAGTCGACCACTGCCCCATCGCGCAGCAGTTCGACGCGGAGATCGTAAAGGTTGGGCGCGTCCGGCGACCACAACGCCGCGTCCGGCACGGTCAGGGTGACTTCGGCGGCGCTTTCTTCGAGGGTGACCGTAGTCGAAAGCTCCGTCCCATGCCCGGCGAGCGCGACACGCGCGGCCAGCGGGTCGCCCGGCGTGCGCGCGATCTGCACCCGCACCACGCCGCTCGCGCCGTCGATCTCGGTGACGGCGGTCAGGTCGGCGATCGCGTCGTGCGGCTCGGTGTAGAGCAGCACCGGGCGCTGAATCCCGCAGTAGGGGAAGAAGTCGAAGCTGGTGTCGGGATAGTTGACCGTTGGGAAGGCGGCCCCCGGCAGCCCTGCCAGGTTCCCCGGCGGCACGCGGTCCCACGCGAGATTGCCATCGACGCGCACGACCAGCAGGTTGCCCGCCTCTTCGACGCGATCGGTGATGTCGAACGCGAACGGCAGGTAGCCGCCTTCGTGTTCGCCGAGGCGTTCGCCATTCAGCCACACCTCGGCGAGGTAGCTCACCGCGTTGAAGCGCACGAAAATCTTCTGGCCGCGCCAGCCCCACGGCAGGTCGAACGTGGTCTGGTACCAGGACACGCCGACATAGTCACGCCAGTCCGCGAACTGGTCGTTCCAACTGGCGGGCACGGCGATGATCTCCGCCGGATCGAAGCCGGCGCCCCACCCCTGACCCAGCCCTTCGTCAGCCGGATCGAAGCGAAAATCCCAAAAGCCGGATAGATCCGCCCGCTGGCGGCAAGCATTCGATTGGGGATAGAGCATAATCGTTAGCACCCTTTTGAGTGACAGGCAGAATAACAGTGAAACAGGTTAACAGGCTCGTCGTGCGGTCCCGTCAAGGCCCGGCGGGCACCATGCCCCCTGGCCGAAGGCGCGCTAGCCTTTGATCCCCGTGGTGCCAATCCCCTCGACGAAGAAGCGTTGGAAGGCCAGGAACAGCACGACAACCGGGACCAGGGACACCAGCGAGGCGGCCATGATCAGCGCGTAGTCGGTCGAATATTGCTGGATGAACATGCGCAGCCCAAGCTGGATCGTCTTGAGCGACTCCGAATGCAGGTAGATCAGCGGCCCCATGAAATCGTTCCAGACGAAGACCGCGGAGAAAATGGTCAGGGTCGCCAGCGCAGGCTTCGACAGCGGCAGCATGATCCGGAAGTAGATGCCGTATTCGCTCAGGCCGTCGATGCGCGCCGCGTCCAGAATCTCGTTGGGCACGCTGATGAAGAACTGGCGCAGCAAGAAGACGCCAAAAGCTGTGAACGCCTGCAACAAGATAAGCGACATGTGCTTATCGACGAGGTCCAGCTCGCGCATCAGGATGAACTGCGGGATCATGTAGACCTGCCACGGAATGGCGATGCTCCCCAGGTAGGCCAGGAAGAGCAGATCCCGTCCCCTGAAGTCCAGCTTGGCAAAGGCATAGGCGGCGAAGCTGCTGGTCGCCACCTGCAGGAAGGTGATGATCACCGTCAGCTTGAGCGAATTCATGACGAATGTCATGAACGGAATCCGGGTCCAGATCGTCCGGTAGTTTTCCCACTGGGGATCCTGGGGAATCCACTCGATCGGGAAGCGGAAAACGTCCTTGTCCAGCTTGAGCGAAGCGGAGGCCATCCAGATGAAGGGCAGCAGCATGAGCGCCGCCAGCGCGATCAACAACACATAGGTGAGCACCTTGGTGATCGTCCCGCGCCGAAACGCGGATGACGCGGCGCGGGTCGCGCTTTTGCTGAGGCTGGTCTGTGTCAGTTGGGTATCCATCTGCGGCGCCTCCTCTATACCTGCGAATACTCGACCCACCGTTTTTCCATGTAGAACTGGATGACGGTGATGATCATGACCAGGGCAAACAACACCATCGCGATGGAGCTTGAGTACCCAAACTTGAACTGTCTGAATGCGGTGTTATAGGTGTGCAAGACCAGGACATTCGTTGCGCGGCCCGGCCCGCCGTTTGTCATGACGAGGATCAGGTCGAACACCTTGAAGGACGAGATGGTGAGCATGATGCTGATGAAGAACGTCGCGGGAGTCAGCAGCGGCACGGTGATGTGGCGGAACTTTTGCCACGCGTTGGCCCCGTCGATCGATGCCGATTCGTACAGGATCTGCGGGATGCCTTGCAGGGCGGCCAGGTAGATCACCATGTAATAGCCCATCCCCCGCCAGACACTCGCCATGACGACGGTCGGCATCGCCCAATCCACCGACGCGGACCAGCGGGGCGGGTTGTCCACGCCCAGCGTCCTGAGCAATTCGTTGACCGGCCCCGCCGACGGGAAGAACAGCATGTTCCAGACGACGGCGACCGCCACCAGCGAGGCTACGTACGGGAAGAAGTAGACGGTGCGAAAGAAGTTTCTGCCGCGTATGGGCTGGTTGAGCAGCACCGCCAGCCCCAGCGAGCAGGCCATCGTCAGGGGCACGGTGCCGCCGACGTACCAGAGCGTGTTTTTCAGCGCGATATTGAAGGTATCGTCGTCCCGCAGCGCCTTGAAGTTGTCCAGCCCCGCCCAACTGATTTCGTTGGCCCCATCCCAGTGCATGAAAGAAAGCCCGAGTGAAAAGGCTATGGGGACCAGCGTGAAGATCGCGAAGCCGAGTAGATTGGGGAGGATGAAGGAGTAGGCAACGAGGTTTTTGCTAAGCTGTCTTCTCCTTTTGCTGGGGCTGGCTGCCTTAAGGCTCAGTTTCATAGTTCCCATAACTAAAGGACTTCCTTTTTTTCCTATCGTCCTGAACGTCGCCGCTCATGTACGGCATCAAAGAAACGGCAATCTTATCTTTTCGTGGCAGACCGCAGAAGGTTTTTGCAGGGATGCCCCCATTCACGAGGGCATCCCCTGCAGCATGGTCGCCAGGGATGTGCTGGAGGCTACTCCAACACGTCACTGATGCGGCTCGTCGTCTCTTCCAGGCCATCCTCCACCGAAACGGACTGGGTCATGATCAGTTCGTGCTCTTCGTTCAAGATCTGCTCGACCTCGCCAACCTGCGGGTGCATGGGCAGTTCCAGGCGAACGGTGGTCGTCTGCAAGGCTTCGGTGGCCTCGGCGGGAACACCTTCGAGCGAGGCGAAGATCTCGAGCACTTCGGGCGTGCGGAGCGCAGGAAGGTTGCCCGTTTCGGCCAGGACCTTGGCGCCTTCTTCACCCGCGTAGAACTTGATGAAGTCCCAGGCGGCATCTTTGTTCTTCGACTTGTCGTTGATCGCCAGCGACGTCAGCGTGCCGGCGGTCGTCCCAGGTTCCACGCCTTCGGGAACCGGGAAGGACGCCACGCCCCAGTCGAAATCGAAGATACCTTCAGCCTGATCGGCAACCAGCCTGCCGATGAACCAGGAGCCCATCGGGAGCATGCCGACCTGCCCGTTGATGAATGGCCCGGAGTAGTGGATGTTGCCCGCTCTCAGCTCGCCGTAGTCCATCACGATGCCGTCTTTCTGCATCCCGGTGACCATGTTGTACATCGGGGCCATGAAGCTGTAGTCGTCGGCAATGATGGTGTTCTGCCCGTCTTGCACGGTCGCCAGTTGGACGCAGGAGCGCCAGACGTGGAAGTGCGCGCCGTAGATCTTGTCCGCGCCGCTGCCGCTCGTCAGCTCGCGCGCCACGGCGTCGAACTCGTCCCAGGTCATGTCGTTGGTGGGATACTCGACACCGGCGGCGTCGAAGATGTCCTTGTTGTAGAACAGAATCCAGATGTCGCTGCGGAACGGCAGCGCGTAGATCGATCCCTCGTAGGTCAGTTCGACTTCGGCGCCGCTATACACGCTCAGGTCGAGGCCGTCGGCTTCGACGAACTCGTCGAGCGGGACGATCTGGTTGCGGGTCAGCATCGCGGCATAGCCGGGGATGTCCTTGACCGTAATGATGTCCGTCTCGTCACCGCCGGAGAGCCGGATGTTCATCACGTCCTGGTATTCCGCCGACGAGATGTCTACCAGCTCGATCGTGACGTTCGGGTTTTGGGCCTCGTAGGCATCGATCACAGCCTGCCAGTACGGGGTGGTAGCAACGTCCCACGCCGACATCGTGAGCGTGATCGGACCATCCTGGGCCAGGGCGCCGCCGGAGATCAGGCCGCCGTTCAGGACGAAGAGCACGGCAAGGAGCACTGCAAGCATTTTTACAGTACGCCGAGATAACCACTTAGTCATTTTAGTTACTCCTTATGTATAATTGAGTGGCGATTGGAACATGCGAGCGTATATATCCTAAGGTTCTACGGGACGTACCTCCTTGTCTCCACGTTCGTGGGAAAGTGCGTCGGGCAAGGGCGCACTTTCCCGAACGATCAACCGTTGTTCGACGATGACAGTATCATGCTTACGCTGGCCGCTAATCCGTTCGAGCAGCATGTTGACGGCCAGCGCGCCGATGTCATGCTTGGGAGTTTGCAGAGTTGTCAGGCTGGGCTGAACGAGCGTGGCGAGTTGAATGTCGTCACAGCCGGTGATGGCGATGTCGTCCGGCACGCGAAAGCCCAGTTCGTGGCAGGCGCGAATGGCGCCCGCGGCCACCAGATCGTTGAAGCACACCAGGCCGTCGATCTCGGATAGGACGTGGCTCAACTGCCGGGTGGCTACATAGCCCCCGTTCACGTCCGCCGGGTGACAGACGGTATGCCAGGCGGGGTTCAGCGTATGCCCCGCCTCTTCGAGCGCGTCCACGAAGCCGTGATACCGCTCGGTGCTGACCCGCGCATCTGCCGGGCCGCCCACGTAGGTCAGGTGGCGGCGCCCGGTCGACAGCAGGTGGTTGACAGCCTGCCTCATCCCGCCCGCATCCGCCGTCTCGATCGCCCCGGCAAGCTCGCGCCACGCGATCCCCTGCCCGTTGACGACCACCACGTTCTGGAACTGCTCGACCAGCGGGACCAGCCGCTCCTCCGGCAAACGAGGGGAGCAGACCACAATGCCATCGACCTGAATGTCCTCCAGGAAGAGGAACATCCCTTCTTCCCGGTCGCCATCGCCCTCCGTGTTGCAGAGCAGGATCTTGTAATCATTCTCCCAGGCTGTGTCTTCCGCGCCGCGTGCGATCTCGGTGAAGAACTCGTTGGAAATGCTGGGCACGATGAGGCCGAGGAGAAAGGTCTGGTCGGTGGCGAGGCTGCGCGCGATGCGACTGCGCCGGTACCCGAGATACTCGACAGCCTTGAGCACTTTTTCGCGTGTCTCAGGGCTGATCTCGCCCTTGTTGTTCAGCACGCGCGAAACCGTGGTTTTGGTCACACCCGCATATTTGGCGACATCAGCTATCGTTACGCGTTTGGGCGATCGGGCCACCTGGCTGTCCTTTTCGATCCGGATTTCAATCAACCGATTCTGATTCAAACCGCGGGCGGATGGGGGCGAAAATTCCTCGATGTTACCGGTTGCGCAACCGGTAACATCACAATATCACATCCAAATGCGACGTGTCAAGCAAAACGCCCCAACGGCGCGAAAATCGCGTTCTGGCGCGGCGAAACGCAAAGCCGGGGGCTGGTATACAATGCGTGGCATCAGCGCGGGAAGATGATGATCGCCGGCCCCCGGCGCACCCCGGCCATGTACGGCAAGCCGGACAAGCGGCAGCTTGACGAGATGGTGATGCAGACCGCGACGTACTTCCGCGAGCGCGAAGCGGCGCTGGTGGGCTAGCGCTCGGGACATGGCGCGCACGTGCCCGGAACGGCGAATGAGGGGGCAGTGCCCGTTCCTGGCGCATTTCCGGCGATTGCCCGACGTCGCGTTGGCAGCCGCGGGAAATGTGGTACGATGGCATCACAACGTCCGAATCATGACGGAGCTGGTATGCCAACCATTCGCACAATCGTCACGCTCGCCATCGTGATCGCCGCCCTGGCCGGCCTCGCGCCGGCTCACGCCGCCCCGGCGCCCCCTGGCCCTCCCCAGGCCATCGCCCAGGGACATCCCGGCTGCGCGGGGATCACCGCCGATACTCCGCAGACGCCGGAGTGTGACGCGGTCATGGCGGCGCAGCCCTACCCCGACGTGGAGCGGATCCCCTTCGATCTCGGCGTGATTGAGGGGCAGGACTTCGTCTATTTCGACGCCGACACGGTCCCGCTCTACAACGCGCCCGGCGGCAAACAGGTCGGAACTCTGACCGCGGGCCGCAGCAGTTACGTCAACGTGATCCAGACGTCCGGCAACTGGGCCGAGATTCGCCCGGGCCGCTGGGCGTCGCTCGACAAAGCGAACTACGCCACGCCCTCGACGTTCACCGGCGTGATCATCAACCGCATGGAGATGCCCTTCGCCTGGGCGATCTACGATCACTGCACGTCGCTCACGCCCGGCGGCCCGCGCAACTGCCGGCAGTCGGGCTCGTTCGACCGTTACGACCTGATGAACATCTACGCCACGGTGCGCGTCGGCGCGTGGGACTGGCACCTCGTCGGGCCGAACCAGTGGACCGTGCAGACCAATCTCAGCATCGTGCATCCCACGCCGCCCACCGTCTTTAGCTGGCGCTGGGTCGGGGTGAGCACCTACGAGCAGAACCTCGTCGCCTACGAGGGCGAGCGCCCCGTGATGGCAACGCTGGTGTCGACCGGCGACATGGACGAGGAGAAGTGGCGCACCGATCCCGGCGTGTGGAAGGTCGAGCTGTTCTGGGAAGCCGGCCCGATGGAAGGCGCCGCCGGCAGTGACGACTTTTACGCGCTGGACCAGGTGCCGTACCACATGTATTTCAACTGGCGCGAGGCGCTCCACGGCGTCTACTGGCACGACAACTTCGGCTACTACTGGTCGCACGGCTGCGTCAACCTCACCGTCAGCGACGCGAAGTGGCTGTGGGACAACTGGGTCATCATGGACACCCGCGTTTACGTCTACGACGAAAAGCCGGGCTAGCGGCAGCGCGACTCGGGTTGGCCTTCATTCTGAGCCGGTGCCGCGCGTCGGTGTGACCTCACGCGCCAGCCGAGTGGATCGTCTGCCCCGTGATCCACGCGGCAGCGTCGCTTGCCAGGAAGACGGCCAGCCGCGCCGCGTCATCCGGGAGGCCCAGCCGCCCCATCGACATTCTGGTCAAAAAGGCACGCTCGATTTCCGGCGTGATCCAGCCGGTATCCGTCAGGCCCGGATTGATGGCGTTCACGGTAATGCCCAGGTGCGCCACTTCCGCGGCGAGCGTGCGCGTGAATGCCTCGACAGCGCCTTTCGTCGCCACGTAGGCCAGCTCTTCCGGCATGGGCCCGAGGCTCTGCCCCGACGACAGGTTGATGATTCGGCCCGGTGTCCCGGCCACGTGCCGCCGCGCGAATTCGACGGACAGGAGCGCCAGCGCGCGCAGATTGACGGCGTAGTGTGCGTCGAGGATGGCTGCGTCCAGCTTCTGGTAACCATCGCGCGTGGAGTGGACCGCGTTGTTGACGAGGATCGCGGGCTTGCCCAACCGCTCAGCCACCGTATCCAGCACCCGCACCGGTGCATCCGGGTCGGATAGATCCACTTCCAGGAACTCGGCGCGAATGCCGGCGCTGCGGAGTTCGTCCGCCAGCCTCTCCGGCCCGTGCGGGTCCTGGGTATGCGGCATGTCGCGATCATACTGCTGCCAGGACGTGAAAAAGACGTCTGTGCCCTGGGCGGCGAACGCGCGGCAGATCGCGGCGCCAATCCCTTGGCGGCGGCTGGCGCCGGTCACCAGCGCAATTTTCCCCTTCAGATCATCGAAGATCATGGCCGAACTCTCCTCCTACGCCCCGGTAAGCCGCCGGTCATTGTAGCATGCGCCGCGAGCATCCCAAAACACGCGGCCCCGCGCCCGCCGCGCCTGCCCCACCCATGCGACGGGCTGCCGCACCGCTTCCGCGAACCGCATACCTGCACAATGATTGTATTATCGGTATACTTTAACCCGAACACAGTCGTATCAGGCAACGGTGAAGTTTTCATGGTCCATCGCAGCGCTCCGTCACACCCCACCGCATTGATTGGCAGACAGGCAGAACTCGAACACATCCACGCGCGGTTGACCGACCCCACCTGCCGGTTGCTGACGCTGGTCGGGCCGGGCGGCATCGGCAAGACGCGCCTCGCGCTCGAAGTCGTCAACCGGCTGGCGGGACATTTCTCGCACGGAGCGCACATCGTCTACCTGAACGCGGTCAGCTCCGGCAAATTCCTGGCGCCGGCCATCGCCGATGCGCTCGGCATGTCCCTGAGCGGCCACGACACGCCCGACGCCCAGGTGATCCGTTTCCTCCAGGACCAGGACACACTCCTCGCGCTGGACAATTTCGAGCACCTGGTCGCGGAGAGCGACCGGCTGGCGGACCTGCTGGCCGGGGCGCCGGGCGTCAAGCTGTTGGTGACATCGCGCGAGGCGCTGAATCTGCGCGACGAGTGGCTCTATTCCCTCGGCGGCCTGTCCTTCCCCCAGGGCGAGGATCAGTTCAACCACAGCGCCGCGGATTACCACGCCGTGCAGCTTTTCGCGCACTTTGCGCGCCGCGTGCAGCCCGGTTTTGCCCTGGACGACGAAGCGGACAGCGTGGTTCGCATCTGCCGCGCGGTGGAAGGCATGCCCCTCGCCATCGAGCTGGCGGCGTCGTGGGCCAAAACCCTGTCGTGCGGCGAAATCGCCCGCGAGATCGAAACCAGCCCAGCTATCCTGGAAACCGGGCTGCGCGATTTTCCGGCGCGCCATCGCAGCATGCAGGCGGTGTTCGACCAGTCGTGGGCGCGGCTGGCCGAGCGCGAGCGTGATGTGTTCCGGCGGCTGTCGATCTTCCGGGGCAGTTTCCGGCGCGATGCCGCCGAGACCATCGCCGGGGCCAGCCTTCCCGTGCTGTCCGCGCTGGTGGACAAGTCGATACTGCATCGCGACCCCGGCGACCGCTATTCGATGCATCCCCTGCTGCGCCAGTACGCGGCGGAACACCTGGCCCAGGAGCCGGACGTTCTGGCGGAGACGCGCCGCGCGCACAGCGCGCTCTACACCGGGTTTCTCTGGCAGCGCGAGCCCGACTTGCGGGGCGGGCGCCAGGTGGTCGCGCTGCGCGAGATCGCCACTGAGATCGAGAACGTCCGCGACGCCTGGGCCTGCATGGTCGAACAGGATGACGTGCGCGGGATCGCCCAATCGGGCTTTGCCTTCAGCATGTTCCTGGACTGCCAGGGGCGCTACACCGAGCTGATCGAGAGCTTCGTCCAGGCGGCCAACATGCCCACGATGCAGGATCACCCCGGTGTGCTGGCGTTCATCCTGGTGACGCTGGGCTGGACGTACATCCGGGAGGCGCGCGTCGAGCAGGCCAAAGAGGCGTTCGACCGCGCACAGATACTCTACGACCGGTCCGGCACGCGGCTGCCGATTGGCAAGGCCGGCGATCCGAAACTGGGCCTGGGCATCCTGGCGATGATTACTGGAGATTTCGAGCAAGCGATCGCCCTCGGCGAAGATGGCCTGCGCCGCCATTCCGAGCGCATGGATTACCAGAATCAAGCCGTGTCGCACTACATCCTCGCCAGCGCGGCGCTGGCACAGGGACGCTACGAACCCGCGCATCACCACGCCCAACAGGCCAACACGATCGCCGAGGCAGCCGGCGACCAGTGGTTCCGCGCGTATTCCCTGAACGCGCTCGGTAACGCGACCTTCGCGCTCGGCGACCACGCGCTGGCCCGGTCGTACTACCAGGAGAGTCACGACATCCGGCAGGCGTTCGGCGATCCGGAAGGCCAGGCGGTGGCGCTCAGCCTGTTGGGCAAAGTGGCGCTGGCCGAAGCCGCCTACGCGCAGGCCATCGACCACTACAGCGCCAGCCTGGCCCTGTACCGGCGCATCGGCGATCACGGCGGCGTGGCGGGCGCGCTGACGGGCCTGGCCGATGCGCTCTCCGGCGAGCACCGCTATGCTGAAGCCAGGCCCTGCTATGCCGAGGCGCTGCAAATCGCGGTCGATCACGACCTGACCGTGTTCGCGCTGTCGCTGCTGGTGCGGATCGGGCGGCGGCTCGTCACGCAGGGCCAGTTCGAGCCGGGTTTCGAGCTGCTCGCCTTCGCCAGCCGCCAGCCCTCCACCGAGCAAGACGCCCGCGAGCGGGCGCGGGCCGTGTTGGCGAGCGGCGAGGCCACCCTGTCCCGCGCGGCCCTGCAGAGCGCGATCGAGCGCGCCGGGACGCTGGACCTGCCTTCGGCGGCGCGTGTGGCCCAGCAGGCGCTGCGCGCGGCCCCGGCGGACGTCGAGGCCGCCGCGCGCGTGCCGAGCAGTCCCCCGCCCCTCGATGGGCTTTCGGAGCGCGAGCTCGAAATATTGGCGCTGCTCGCCAGGGGCCGCAGCAACGCGGAAATCGCCGACGAGCTTTTCCTGGCGCTCGGCACGGTCAAGGCCCACAACCACCACATCTACAACAAGCTCGGCGTGCGCAGCCGGGCGCAGGCCGTCCTGCGCGCCAGGGAGCTGGGCCTGGTGTAGCGCCCCGCCGTGCTTCAGTCCCTGGTTCGCCGCGCGGATTAACCCCCAAATAATCCCCGAAATAAACCTTTGCCAGATGACTCCTGCCGCGGGTTACCCGTATCGTGGTGCACGTAACGGCAGCGCGAATGAACGGCGCTCAAGGACAGGAGGCAACTCGACATGTTCGGCAAACGTACAGCAAAATTTCTCGTGCTCGTGGCGGTGCTGGTGACCGTCCCCCTTTCGGCGGTGGCCGTAGCGGCCAAGATCCCGGATCCCGCGATGACGTCGCGCGCCGCAGACGACACGCTTGTTGTCGAAATCGCGGAAGACACCACGCGCTTCGTCCTCGACATGCTGAATCCCCACGAAGACGGGATGCCCGCCTACGGCAACCCCTTCATCACCCAGGGCTACATCTACCCCGAAGGCACGCTCGACGGCTCGAACGGCGTGCTGCCCAGCGGCGAGCCGGAATTCCCGGATCAGGTCCTGGGCGAATGGACGTGCTACGGCTGGTTCATCGGCGATGGCGCGTATACCGAATCCGGCGAGGCGGTCGTGTCGACCCAGGTCTTCAAGTTCTACGGCGAAGACGGCGACTCGACGATGGTTTCGAACGGGTTCGAGCTGGCGGAGATCGGCGCCCAGGTGACGCGCGTCCTGGCCGGTGGCACCGGCACGTACCAGGGCACCAGCGGCATCCAGGTGCAGGAACTGCTGGGCTTCACCGACGCCATGGGCGTGAATCTGCGCGTCGCGTTCCAACTCGAAGGCTGAGACTACAACATCCGAAGACCCTGGGCTTTGGCGCCCTGCCAGAGCCCAGGCAGCCATGAAAGGTGTGTTCACGATGTCAACAACCCGCTACGCTCCACCCACGAGCGCCGACGTTCTCCGGCTGAAGGCGGCCCTCAGCGGCAGGCTGATCCAGCCGGGCGATGCCGATTATGATCGGGCGCGCGCAGTCTGGAACGGCATGATCGACCGGCACCCGGCGCTGATCGCGCGCTGCCAGTGCGTCACCGACGTGATCGAAACCGTCAACTTCGCCCGCCAGCACGGCCTCGCCGTCTCGGTGCGCGGCGGCGGGCACAACGTCGCCGGCAGCGCCATCGTCGAGGACGGCGTGGTGATCGACCTGTCCGAGATGGCGAACGTCTACGTCGATCCCGTCGCCCGGATCGCCCGCGTCGAAGGCGGGGCGCGGCTGCGCGACGTGGACCGCGCCACCCAGCGCTATGGCCTGGTCGTGCCGGCTGGCGTCGTGTCGGATACGGGCATCGGCGGGCTGACGCTGGGCGGCGGGACCGGCTGGCTCAGCCGCAAATACGGCCTGACCATCGATAACCTGATCTCGGCGAGCATCGTCACCGCCGACGGGCGCCTGCTGAAAGCCAGCGCCACCGAGAACCCGGACCTGTTCTGGGGCATTCGCGGCGGGGGCGGCGGCCTGGGCGTGGTGACCTCGTTCGAGTTCCGGCTGCACCCCCTCGGCCCGGAGGTAATGGCCGCTGCCGTCTTCTATCGCGGCGAGGATGCGCCGGACGTGCTGCGCCGGTATCGACAATACATCGCCTCGGCGCCCGACGAGGTCGGCTTGCTGGTGAGCCAGGGCCACTTTCCCGCCGACGAGATGTTCCCGGCAGAGCTTCACAGCCAGCGCTTCGTTTTCGTCGCCGCGTGTTATGCGGGCGAGACGGGCGAGGGCGAGCGCATCGTGCAGCCGCTGCGCGAGCTGGCCGATCCGGTCCTCGACCTCAGCGGCGTGATGCCCTTCACCGCGCTGCAATCCTTCTGGGATGAGGAGTATCCCGCCGGCGAACTGCGCTACTACTGGCGGGCGATGTACCTCGACGACCTGGACGACGCGGCGTTCGACCGCCTGGTCCGGTTGATCGACGAGGCGCCGTCGCCGCTTGCCACGCTGGACTTCGGGCCAATGGGCGGGGCAGCGGGCCGCGTGGGCGTCCACGAAACGGCTTACGCTCACCGTGAAGCGGCGTACATGCTCTACATCGAAGCGAACTGGGCCGATCCGCAGGACGACGCTGCCAACATCGCCTGGGCGAAACGCGTGGTGACCGAAATGCAGGCGTTCTCCGGTGGCGGCCAGGCTCCGAGCTTCCCCGGTTTCTTCGAGGAGCGCGAAAAGCTGTTCGGGGCCAACTACCGGCGCCTTCAGGAACTCAAGGCGCGGTTCGATCCGGCCAACCTTTTCCGCTCCTAGCACGACCAGCGACAGACGAGCGACACGAGAAAGGCGTAATGATGTACCAGACGAAAGCGGGCAGACTGCCCTTCCGGCGAATCGTGAAGAAAACGTGGCATACCCAGGCGTTGGGCCTGTACATGCTCCTCGTGGGCGGCCATGCCGCGGAGCACGTCGTCCAGGTCGCCCAGGCGTTCGTGCTGGAATGGGCCAGAGCCGAATCGGGCGGCATCCTGGGGCTGTGGTTTCCGGACTTGATGCGGTCAGAGGTGCTGCACTTCAGCTACAACATGCTGCAACTGATCGGCCTCCTGCTGCTGTACGATGGATTCTCCGGGCGCGCGCGGCGGTGGTGGCAGGTCGCGATCGTGCTCCAGGGGTGGCATTTCTTCGAGCACTTCCTGCTCCAGGCCCAATGGCTCACGAAGGTGTATCTCTTCGGCGCGGCCAAGCAAACCAGCATCGGCGAGTTGCTGGTGCCGCGCATCGAGCTGCACTTCATCTACGTGACACTGGTCCTCATCCCGACCGTCGCGGCCCTGATCGAGCATCTCCGCCGCGCGCCGGACGAGCAGCCCGCCGCGTGAATCCGCGCGGGCGAGGGTGGGCCGGCCAACACCGATCGGAGGCAAGAATCAAGACGAGGGTCGTCCGGGACATGGACGATCCTCGTCGTGCCATTCGTGCGCGGTGCGCGCCGCCCAGGGCGCTACATGCGCCGCGTCGCGCGCAGCACCCAGCGCATGCATTTGTGGAAAACGTCCGGCGTCAGGAACATCATCGGGCAGCCGATCGAAATGACGTTGACGTCAGCTTCGCGGCAGCGCTCGACGGCTGCCTGGGATACGCTGGACGCCATCAGGCCGTTGTTGTGCATCCAGACCTGTTTGATTCCCAGACTCAACGCCTCGTCGACGATCTGCTCGGAGATGTCCGGGCTGTTCATGATGAAGACTGCATCCACGCCATCGGGAATCGCGCTGAGATTCGGGTAGCACGGGTCGCCGTGGAGCGCCTCAGCGCTGGGATGAACCGGGAACACCTTGTAGCCGTGATCGCGCATTTTCAGGTAGATCGCGCTGGCGCCGCTGTCTTTCGTGCGCGACAGGCCGCAGACCGCGATGCGTTTCTGGGCTAAGAAATCCTCGACCTGTTCCTTGTGCGTCTGAACCGTGGTAGCCATCTTTTGCCTCGCTTTGCTTTTGCTTATCGTGAGATTCGAGCATAAACTTTCCAATGGCATTTGATGCAGTACTGAATCTCACGGTCCGGCTAGAAATAAATCACTCATTCTGCAACGGTCCGGCCCTTGCAGACGTAATCATTAGCGCCAGTCGAGACACATTGCCTCGTTCCCTTCAACGCAGCCCAACAGTCCGGCCACCACCACCGCAGCCCGCATCGCCAGGCGAACAGCCACAAGCCGCAAGCGTGGCGGCGGTGGCCGGACCAACACCATCACCGGGACGACAACCAACCGGGGCGGCGCAAGCCCCCTACCAGGGAGGTCAACCATGAACGTACTCGTGCTATACCAGAGCCGCGGCGGCCACACGCGCGACGCCGCCGAAGCGATTGCCCAGGCCGCGCGCAGCCTGGGCCATGAAACCGCCGTCCGGTCGGTCATCCAGGTTAGCGCCGCGGACGTCGAGCAAGCGGATGTGCTGTTCGTCGGCACGTGGGTCCAGGGGTTCATCCTGTTTGGCGTCAAGCCCGCCGGGGCGGATTTGTGGGTGCCGTCGCTCCCGCCGCTAGAGGGTAAGGCCGTTGGCGTCTTCTGCACGTATGCCTTCAGCCCACGCGGCAGCCTGCGCGCGCTGAGCGCCATGCTCCGGGCGCGGGGCGCCACGGTCCTGGGCGAAAAAGCGTTTCACCGCCGCCGCCCGCGCCACGGGGCCGAGTCATTCGCCCGGCAGATTCTGCAACAGGCCGAACGCACGCCGCGCTGAGGAGTCCCTCCCCGGCGCACAGCAAGGGACCGGCGCCGCCGCTGGCCCGGTCCCCATATTGGAAACGCTTCTGTATGCGGCGCTCCCCGCGCGAGAGCGGGTTACCGGTTGAAACGGTACGCCGACAGATAGCGTCCTTCCGGGTCCTTCGCCAGGAAATAACGCCCCGGCGCGATGTCCATCGGCTCGTTCACCAGCTCGACGCCCCGATCTTTCCAGCGCTGCCACGTCTCGTCGATGTCGTCGACCTCGAAGCTCAGCTCCATCGTGCCGGGCTGTTCTTCGCGCCCCGGTGGCAGGCGCGATGCCGCGCTGTCCTGCAGGCCGATCATGGCGCCGCCGCCCGATCGGAGCGTGACGAATGCCGGCCCGGAAAGCGCCTCCACCACGTTCAGCCCCAGCACATCGGTATAGAACGCCTTCACCCTGTCCATGTCGCGCACGTAAAGAATGACGAAATTGAGGTTCACTGTCTGCTCTCCTTGTTGCATGGTTGCGATGTGATCCTCAGTGTAGGCGAGCCAAGTGACAGCGTTATGTCAGCAGCGTTTTTGCTAGGTGGTGTGGTTTTTCAGAATGCCCTCGGCCTCGCGCGCCAGCATCTCGCGCAGCGCCTCCGGCTCTAACACGCGGACGTGCGATCCCCAGCCCAGGAGCCAGTTCACGACCTCGTCGGGCTGCCGGACGGCGAACGTCACGAGCAGGCCCTCGGGGTGCTCCTCCTGCGCCACCTGGAAGAACGATGGCGCTTCGCGCACCCAGCGCGCGATCTCGTGGTCGAACAGGGCGCGCACGATGATCGTCCGGTCCTGCCGGTCGTCGCGCAGCATCTCGAAATCCGGCGGGCGGGTGAATTCCCGATCCAGCACGGCGACGTCCTCCATGCGGTCCAGCCGGAAGTGCCGCCGGTCGCGCCGCAGATGGCAGTACGCGATCAGTATCCACCGGTTTCCGACGTGAAGCAGGGCGTAAGGGTCGGCTTCCCGCCGAGTCGACTCGCCGCCGTGCGAGCGCGCATGGTAGCGAAAGCGCACGGTCCGGCGCTGGATGATCGCCCGCCGCAACTGCTGGAGCGTCTCCGGCGCGAACGGCCCGTTGACCGCGATGAACTGGATGCTGCCCTGCAGGTATTCGACCTCGCGGCGCAGGTGTTCGGGCAGCACGGCGACGATCTTGTGACTGGCCGACTGCGCCGCGCCGCGATACTGGGCGTCGAAGTTCTGCGCGACGAAATCGGCGCCCAGCAGCAGCATGATCGCCTCGTCGGTGCTGAAGGTCAGCGGCGGCAGGAAGTAGCCCTCGACCAGCGAGTAGCCCCGGCCCGGAACGGACACGATCGGCACGCCGGACTCGTCCAGCGCCAGAATGTCGCGGTAGATCGTGCGCTTGCTGACCTCGAAGGTAGCCGCCAGATCTTCGGCGCGCACCCACTTCCTGGCCTGCAGCTCGAGCACGATGGCGAGCAGTCTATCGGTGCGATTCATAGCGTCTCCCTCCGCGATTCGCCGGACGAACGACTCCACCACGCGCGAATTGACCTGAATCAAGTCCCTCGTCGCGCCGGGCGGTTAGGATACAGGCAGATTTAGCGCAAGGAACGATACATTATGCCACGTCTTGCCCGTTGGTTCATCAAAGCCGGCCTGCTCTACTTCGTGATCGCCCTGGCGACCGGCGTCTTGTACCAGGCCCGCACCGAGATCGATCTCCCCACCTGGGTGAGCACCCTCAATCCGGTCTACGTCCACCTGCTGGCCGTGGGCTGGATCACCCAGCTCATCATCGGAGTCGCGTATTGGATGTTTCCCAAGTTCAGCAAAGAACAGCCGCGCGGCAGCGAGACGCTCGGCTGGGCCACGTTCATCCTGTTGAATGCCGGGCTGATCCTGCGCATCATCAGCGAGCCGCGCGTCACGCTGCGCGCCGAACCCGATCTCGGGTGGCTGCTGGCCGTGTCCGCCGTCCTGCAAACCGCCGCCGGCTGGCTGTTCGTGATCAATACCTGGTCGCGCGTCAAGGAGCGGTAGCCCATGCCACGCCTGAGCATCTGGACGATTCGCGCCGCGCTGTTGTATTTCGGCTTCGGGTTTACGTTCGGCGGGCTGATGCTGTACAACAAGGGCGTCCCGGTCGATCCGTCCGCCTGGAGACTGCTGCCGGTTCACATCGAGTTCGTGCTGATCGGCTGGACGGTGCAGCTCGCGATGGGGGTTGCCTTCTGGATACTGCCCCGCCTCCGCCGCGAAGACCGGTACGGCAACGTCCGCGCCGCCTGGATCGCGTTCGCGCTGCTGAACGGGGGCGTCCTCGCCGTGACAGCCGGGGCGTGGTTCGACAATCTCGCGCCGCTGGTTTTGGTGGGGCGCGGCGCGGAGATGGCGGGGGTCGTCGCCTTCGCGATCCACATCTGGCCGCGCGTCAAGGCGTTCGGGGGCTAGCCATGGCACGGGGGCAGGCCACGCCTGAACCAGTGAGCAAGCCGTGGCCCAACGTGGCGCGCGGCGAGCCACCCGCCGCGCAGCCCGGTCGAATGGGCGGCGGCAGATGGCTCGTTCAAACTCATTCCGGCGTGGTTTCTACGCTCAGCCGGTACGGTCAGGCGCAGGGACCGCGCCAAGCTGCTGAAGCAAGCCCAGCATGTCCGCGGCGGTCCACCCCTCGATGACCTTGCCGTTGGCAATGCGGCCCATCGTGATTCCCGACGTAGTGACCCGCTTGCCGGTGCTGGGAACGCCCAGGAACTCGCCGCGATGCGTGGCCTCGGCGGTCCAGATCATCGCGACCTTGTCCTCCTCGGCGAGCACGTCCTCGATCGAGAAGTGTATATCGGGGAACGCCTGATGGAGCGCGGAGAAAAACTGCTTATACCCTTCGGGCCCGCGAATTTCCTCCAGGGAATGGCCGACGAAATCACGAGCGACATGCTCATCGACCGCGGCGTAATTCTGGTTGTTCCAGACTTCTTCGACGATGCGGCGTGCGATCAATTTGTTTTGGTTAGACATGGTTTCCTCCCAACATCTGAATAAACGGTTGCGATCAGAATAAGGGGCTGCGGAGGAATTTTCATGCCCCAAAAGAGGTACGCGAGCGTGGTATTTTTCCGGACCCAGGGGAAAGAGCGCTAGTCGAGCAGGTTCAGCTCGCGCGCGCGGGCGACGGCTTCCGTGCGGTTACCGGCGCGCAGTTTGCCCAGGATGTTGCTGGCGTGCTTCTTCGCCGTTTCGGGCGAGATGACCAGCGCCTCGCCGATCTCGCGATTCGTCAGCCCGGCAGCGATCAATTGCAGGATTTCCTGCTCCCGCCCGGTTAGCGGTTCCGGCAGCACTGCTCCGGCAGAGCCGGGGAACGCCAGACCGGGCTGGAACGACGCGAGCAGGTTTTCGGCATAGGGCGCCATCACGCCGCGCGCATGGGCTTCCTGCAGCAAGCGCGCCATCGGCAGGCCCAGGTCGGCGAACAGGCGCACGTACCCATGTGGTTCGGCCAGCCGCAAGGCACGTTCGAGAGCGATCAAGCTCGCGGAGCGCTCGCCGCGCTGCCACTGCGCGAGCGCCTGAATCGCCAGCACTTCAATGACGATCCCCAGCCGGTCCTCGCCTTCCGCCGCCTGAAGCAGGCGTTCGAGCAGCGCCAGAGCGCGCCCGGTCGCAGACTGATCCCCTATCACCACCCACACGCGCGCTACCGCCAGTTGCGCGACGTCACTGTCGGCCCGTTCCTCGAGGGCGGCTTCGCGCAGCATCTGGTCGACCCAGGTAACGGCAGCGCGGAGCCTGTCCTGGGCCAGCCAAAGCTCGAGCTGCAGCCGCTCGAAGCGGCTGATCCAGTGGGCAAACTGGGTCTGTTCCACCAGCGGACGGGCTCGCTCCAGGTAATCCTCGGCGCCGCTAACGTCACCTTCCGCGAGCCTGGCCCGCCCCGCGATCAGGTATCCGGCGATCATCGACCGCACGTCGCCGCCCAGCTCGGCGCGTTCCAGCCCGCGCGACAAGTGATCCCAGGTCCCGGAAAGGTCGTCCCATTCATACAGCAGCTCGCTCATGCGAATGTACACCCAGCCGGTCAGCGGGAGGGGATAGCGGCCCCAATTCTCCCGCGCCTGGATAGCCGCCAGCGCCTGCTGCCAGTACCCGGCAGCGTCCCGCAGGTGGCCTTGCTGCAGGCTGAGGTCGGCGAGCGCGCCGTACACGTGCACGGCCAGGACGCGAAAAGCCGGGGCGTGAGTGTAATTCAACAGCTTGCGGTAGGACTCCTGCGCTTTTTGCCAGTGACCGTTGCGACGGTACGTGTCGCCGAGCGCGCCGTAAATCCCCGCCAGAAAATCCAGGTCACTTTCCGGCAGAACGCGCAGTGCCTGGTCAGCAAGATGCTCCGCCCGCGCCAGATCGTTCTCGAAACAGGCGATGTTGCAGCGCAGCGCGGTCGCCCGCGCCCGGTGAAGCGCCTCATCATCTCCGCGGGCGCGCGCCAACCGCTCGACCTCGTCCAGCCAGCGAGCGGAGGCGTCGAACTGGCCGGTCACGAGCAGCACACCCGCCTGCGCCAACCCGATCGTCGGATGGGACGACAACCACGCTTCGGGCAGCGTTCCCAGCCAGCGCTGCACCACGCGGATCTCGCCGCCCAACAGCCGGGAAGTCACGTAGCGCTCCAGAATGCGCCCGACAAGCTCCACGTCGTCCCCCTCAACCGCATGCTGGAAGGCGCGGTCCGGCAGGTCGTGGGCCAGGCACCAGCGCGCCGCGCGCCGGTGAAGGTGGACAATGTCGCCGGGATGGCGCTGGCTCAGGCATTCGAACAGAAAGTCGCGAAACAGGCGATGGAAACGGAACCATTCCCGGCTCGCGTCCAACGGGACCAGGAACAGGTTCTTGCGCTCGATGGCTTCCAGCACCGCCTGTCCATCCTCCCGCCCGGTGACGGCATTGCACAACGGCCCGCAGAGTCGATCCAGCACGCTGACTCGAAGCATGAACTGCTGCATCTCGTCCGGCAGAGGCGCGAGCACATCCTCGCTCAGGTAGTCGGCGATGAACCGGTATTTCCCGGTGACGACCCGCCTGCCTGGTTCCGCCGGGCGGCGCAGGCTCAACGCGGCTAGCTGGAGCCCGGCGATCCAGCCCTCGACCTGAGTTTGCAGGGCCATCACATCGTCGTGAGAAAGGTCCAGCTCGGTCACGCTGCCAAAGAATCCGACCGTTTCTTCGGGCAAAAACCGCAGATCCTCGGCCCGCAGCTCGAGGAGTTCTCCGCGCGCCCGGTAGCGGGCAATGGGCAGAGGCGGCTCCTCGCGCCCGACCAGCACGAAATGGAGCGACGGCGGCAGATGGTCCAGCAGGAAAGCCAACGCCCGGTGGACTGATGCATCGTCGATCAGGTGAACATCGTCGAGGACGAACACCACGGGGCCGGGCATGTCGCTGGCCAGGTTGACGACCGCCGGCAGGACCGCTTCGACGTCCGGCATCATAGCGCCGAGCAGCAGTCCCGGTGGGCTCTCCATGACGCCCGGCTGTGCTTCCTCCCATGCCGCCAGCAGGTAGCGCAGAAAGCGCTCGAGATCGTTATCTTCTTCGCCGAGCGACAGCCAGGCCACCGGGACGCGGCTCGAGTGGGCCCATTGAGCGAGCAGCGTCGTTTTGCCATACCCTGCCGGGGCGGCGATCAGGGTGAGTTTGCGCCGGGCGATTGCGCGCTCCAGCGCGTTCGTCAGCCGCTCGCGCAGGATGGATCGATCGGGTTGTGGCGGGATTCGCAGTTTCGTTATCAGCAGGAAGGGTTCCATGAGGCCACCTCTCGCCATCACTCAAACATCGTCCAGCAGGTCAGCGCCGCCCGCTCGCAAGTTGGACGGCGGAATCCGCGCGGCGCAGGGTGAGCATTGCCCAGATGCCCACCAGCGGTCCCAGCGCGAGGAACGCAAACGCCCATTCCCAGCCGACCGCGTCTTCGACCACGGGAAGCAGCCGGATCGTGACCAGGGTCAGCAGAAAACCGAGGCTGGTTTGCAGGGTGAGCGCCGTGCCGACGATCTTACGTTCGGCCAGCTCAGTCACGCAGGCGGAAAACTGCGCCGAGTCCGCAACCACCGTGATCCCCCAGAGGATGGCGACACAACTCAGCGCCGCCGGGCTGTCCCCGTACAGAAAGCCGATCCCCACCGCACACGTCCCGCTGACTCCCAGCGAGGCAATGGTGATCGTGGTGCGTCCCACGCGGTCGGCCAGGATGCCCGCCGCGAGGCTGCCCAGGCCGCCGGCGCCGATCACCGCGAACGTGGTCGCGCTGGCCCAGGCTTCCCCCACCCCGGATCGCTCGAAGCTGGCGAGCAGAAACGCGTGCATCCACGACCACATGGCGAACAACTCCCACATGTGCCCCAGGTAGCCGAGATTTGCCAGCATGACGTCGCGCGCCCGCAAGATGTCGCGCAGATGAGTCAGGCTCAGGCGGGGCGAAGGGCTGCGGTAGGGCCCCTCCTCGACGAAGACGAACGCGATCACCCCGCCCAACAGCGCCGAACCCGCCGCGAAATACATCGCCAGCCGCCAGTCCCCGATCCCGCCCACCGCGTTGACCAGGTGCGGCGAGGCCGAGCCGACGGTCAGCGCGCCGACCAGCAGGCCGATCCCCAACCCGCGATCTTCGCGCGTCCAGGTCGTCATGATCTTCATCCCGACGGGATACACGCCCGCCAGCACCATCCCCGCCAGGAAGCGAAGGACGAGCGCCGGGGCCAGGCTCGTGACGAAGAGGGGAATGAGCGCAGTCGCGAGGGCGGCCAGCAGCGCCGAGATCGCGAAAAACTGCCGCGAGGGGATCCGGTCGGCGAGCGTCAACGCCGACGATCCCAGCGCACCGGCCACGAAGCCGATCTGCACCGACATCGTGAGCCACGCCTTCCCAGAGTCGTTCAGTTGCCACGCATCCGTGAGGGCTGGCACGACCGCCGAGGCGGAAAACCACACCGACATAGCCAGCAGTTCGGCCAGCGAGAGCAATAGCAGCGTGCGCCACTTGTCTCTTGGAGCTTCGTAGGGTGTCGACAATGAGACCATGATGAATCCTCACCTGACAAGCTCTTGGACCTGGCGGTCCGTTTTTCCAGTCTACCATATCGGTCAAATGCCCCGTAACGTCACGGGGCAGCGCACAGAAGCCGAGCGCGGAAGCCACCTTGCCGCCTCCGCGCTCGCTGCTCAGGATGTGCCGCAGCTACACCTCCGCGGTCGTGGGGTCGATGATCTCTCGCACTTCCGACACGCGGTCCGCCGGAAACCCGCCCCGGCGAGCGTGCTCGCGCACCATCTGCTCGGACGGCGCGATGTACGTGCAGTAGAGGCGGTCGTCGGTGACGAAGCTCTGGATCCACTGCACGCTTGGCCCCAGGTCCTGCAGCACGCTGCACGACTTCTGAGAGATGGCCTGGAGATCGGCGGCGGAAAGCTGGCCGGCCTCGGGAATGATCCGCTCGATGATGTACTTGGGCATCGTGAATTCTCCTGTTGGCTATTGGCTCCCGATCAGGAAGCCGACATATCGACGATTGGCTCGTCCGCCGGGCAGGCAACGATCGGGTTGTAGTCGGCGAACAGGCCCTCGGGGTTGTGCGTCCACAGCCAGATGTGCAGAGCCCAGACGGGCGGGGTCTCGGGGATGTTGGTCTTCAGCGCGAATTCCTGCCCGTACAGGCTCGGCGGCTCCCGCCCTTCATCGTCCGGGTCCCACACATCGGCAAAGACAAGGTATTCGTATGCCACCAGGACCTGCGTGCCGTCGCCCAACGGTTCGTAGACCAGCGCCTCAGGCTGCGCCGGGTCCAGGACGTCGTCGCCTACCAGGTCCCCGTGGACGTAGTGCTGCCCCATTCCCCGCGTTTCACCGTGCGTGAAGCAGTCCAGGAATTTGCCGTAGCCGGCATCCAGCGCCGCCTCCAGGTCGTGATACTGAGCGGTGCCGAGGCGCACCTCGTGGATGAGCTGGGCGGTCTCTTCGGGCAGTTCGACACTGCTGCCGTCCTGCGCGTGAGCGGTCAGGAATACGGGCGCGGCGAAAACCAGCGCCACCAAAACGACACCCCAACGAACAACGCGTTTCTTCATGGTCTTCACTCCTTGCGTCTATGTACTGTGGGTTTTTACGGTGGCCTCAGCATAGGGAAATCCGGAAAGGGGTGTCACCTGTCGAAAGACAGGAATCCGGACGGGAACCGGTCGCGCGCGGCGCGGCACGCGAGAAGATCGAATTTTGTTATAATGCATAAGACAAATGTCGAGCTGTGAAGAAAGCGCATCGCATGAGTCTCCCATCTTCCCGCCTGCCGCTTGCTCCTCTCACAGATCGCGAACGCGATATCCTCCGGCTGCTCGCGCACGGGCTGAGCGATCGAGAGATCGCCGAGCACACTGTTATGACGGTGGGCACCGTCAAATGGTACAACCGGCAGATCTACAGCAAGCTCGGCGTTCGGAACCGCACCGAGGCCACCATCCGGGCCGAGCACCTGGGCCTGCTCGCGCGAGCACGCACCCCGGAGCGGACCTCCCCCCCACCGGCAGCCCGGCACAATCTACCCGCCCCGATGACGTCCTTCGTGGGGCGAAAGGCCGAGCTGGCGCAGCTCAGGGCGCTGTTCGGGCAGTCGCGCCTGATCACCCTGACCGGCCCGCCCGGCACGGGCAAGACGCGCCTCGCCCTCGAAGCCGCCTTCACTCTTCTGCCCGCCTACCGCGATGGCGTCTACTGGGTTCAACTCGCCCCGGTGAGCGATCCCCGGCACGTTCTCAAGAGCATCGCGCAGCACATGGCGGATCTGAAAGAATCGAGCGGCCAATCCCTGCTGGAATCCGTGCAAGACTGGCTGCGCGACAAATCCGTGCTGTTGGTATTGGACAATTACGAACACCTGCTGAGCGCGGCGCCGCTCGTCTCGGACCTGCTGAAAGCCGGCCCCAGCGTCACCGTGCTGGTGACCAGCCGCGAGGCCCTGCGACTGTACGGCGAGCACGAGGTTCCCGTCCAGCCGCTCCGGGTTCCGGACCACGACCCGCAGCCCGCACCGGACGAGCTTCAGGGTTTCGAAGCCGTCGACCTGTTCGTGCAGCGCGCCCGCGCCGTCGCGCCGGATTTCGCCCTGAATGACAACAATGCGGCCACGGTCGCGGCGATCTGCGTTCACCTCGACGGGCTCCCCCTGGCGATCGAGCTGGCGGCGGCGCGCATCCGGTTCTACGCGCCGCAGAATCTCCTGGTGCGCCTGGCGAGCCGCCTCGAAGCGCTGGACGCCGGGCCGCGCGACCTGCCCGCACGACAGCAAACGCTGCGCGCCACGCTCGCCTGGAGCTATGACCTCCTCGACGAGGACGAAAAACTGCTGTTCGCGCGGCTGGGCGTGTTCGCCAATGGGTGCACCTACGCGGCGGCCCAGGCCGTCTGCGGCGACAACCTGAGCATCGACATCTCGGCGGGCCTGGAATCGCTGCTCGCCAAGAGCCTGCTGCGCAAGGACCTGTCCCCCACCGGCGAGACGCGAGTGGTCATGCTGGAGACGATGCGCGAATACGCGCTGGAACAGTTGGAGCAGCGCGGCGAACGCGAGCTATTGGCCCGCCGGCATGCCGGGTACTTCATGGCATTCGCCGAGCGCATGCGGCAGGAACTGCACGACATGGACCAGGCACGGGTTCTGGCGCTGTTCGATGCCGAGCACGACAACCTGCGCGCGGCGTTGGCGTGGAGCCTGGAAACCGGTGATAGCGGCGAGATGAGCTTTTGCATCATCGGCGGCGTGGCGATCTTCTGGGACTTCCGGGGGTATTTCAGCGAGGGGCGCGAATGGCTCGCCAAAGCCCTGGAGAAATATCCGGCCATCCCGCCCAGCAAAGCCTATGCCGACGCGTTGTACGGCGGCGCCGACCTGGCCTACAACCAGTCGGATTACGCGGCAACGAAGGACCTGTTCGAGAAGGCGCTGGCGATCTACCGCGCGTTGGGCGACGCACAGAGTACGGCGAACACCTTGATGGGGCTTGGCAACGCAGCCACCGAAGTCGGCGACTACGACGCGGCGCTGGCGCTCTTTCAGGAAGCCTACGCCATCATGCGCGACAGCGGCGGCATCGTGGGCAGCGCGCGCGCCCTCACCATGTTGGGATGGTGCGCCATGCGCCCGGGCGATTACCCGGCAGCCAGGGAATGGCTCGAACAAGCGCTCGCGTTGTTCGAGCAGGCGAACGATATGAACGGCACCAGCCTGGCCTTGTCGGGCCTGGGCGAGGTCGCCATCCGGCAAGGCGATCCGCGGCAGGCCGTCCCCTTGCTGGAACGAAGCCTCGTGATTCGCCGCGAGTTGGGTCACCCGTGGGGGGTTGCCGTCTCGCTGGGCAGCCTGGGCTGGGCGGCGCTGTGCGAGGACGACATCGAGCAGGCGAACCGGCTGCTCGGGGAAAGCCTGGGCATTCGCCTCCAGATCGGCGATCGGGGCGGCATCGCGTGGTGCCTGGAAAAGTTCGCCGAGATCGCCCGGCAGCAGGGCCACGACGGGCAGGCCGTCCGGCTGTATGGCGCGGCGGCGGCCATTCGCGCCCGCGTCAGTTCCGTGATCGACCCCGCCGATCAGGCGTCGCACGCGACGCGCATCCGGGCGCTGCAGCGAAAACTCCCGCCCGACGTCTACCAGGCCGTCTGGGCCGAGGGGCAGGCCATGACCCTGGAACAAATCCGCGACAACCTGCTGCCGACCGGCTGAGCGCAGCGCCGGGCCGCCGGTGCTTCCCTCCTCAGCGCAACGTTTCACTCGCTGCGGCGTACATACATAGTGAACGAGACTGCACGCTGGCGAAAGTGAGCGGACGAAATCGCCATGGACACAACCGGAGTGAAACCAGGCTGGAACCTCTCCCAGCTTCGCCTGATGCACGACATGCTCTCCCCCGCAGCAGATTCCCCGCCCGCGGCCATCACCAGAGCGGCCAGCCACCACACCTACCACATCATCGGCCTGCTCGTGGACCGGGACCGGACCGAAAACGCTTACCGGGCGTACGCGTATTTCCGCTGGGTGGACGACTGGCTCGACCAGGACCGGCGCGACCGGGACGAGCGGCTCGCGTTCGTCGAACGCCAACAGGCGCTCATCGATCGGGCGTATGCCGGCGCACAGGCGCACGGTCTGGCGGCGGAGGAGCAGATGGTCGTGGACCTGATCCGGGCGGACGACGAGCCCAACAGCGGGCTGCGCCTGTACATCCGGAACCTGATGGCCGTGATGGCGTTCGACGCCGGGCGCAGAGGCCGCCTGATCTCGGCCCGCGAGTTGAGCGCGTACACGCACTGGCTGGCGGTGGGTGTCACCGAGGCGCTGCACTACTTTATCGGCCACGACGATCCGCCGCCGACCGGCAACGCGCGCTACCAGGCCGTCACCGCGGCGCACATCACCCACATGCTGCGGGACACCTGCGAAGATGTGGCCGCCGGGTATTTCAACGTTCCAAGCGAATACCTCGCCGAGCACGGCATCGGCCCCGGCGACGTGAACAGCGCCGCCTATCGCGCGTGGGTGCAAGGGCGCGTGCAGATGGCGCGCGACTCGTTCGCGGCAGGGCGCGCCTATCTCGCGCAGGTGCGCAATGTCCGGTGCCGCGTGGCGGGTCACGTTTACTGCCTCCGCTTCGAGCGCGTGCTGGAGACTATCGAACAGGGCGGCTACCGGCTGCCCGGCTGCGAACAGATCTGAAAAGCCAGAGGACACCCATGGAATCACCTACAGCGATCGTCATTGGCGCCGGGATCGGCGGCATCACCGCCGCCGCGCACCTGGCGAAGCGCGGCATGCACGTCACGGTCGTCGAGAAGAACCGCGAGCCGGGTGGCCGCTGCGGCCACTTCTCGCGCCAGGGCCACGCGTTCGAAACCGGGCCGACCCTGCTGGTCATGCCGCTGTTGTACGAAGCGGAGTTTGCCACGCTGGGCGTATCCCTGCGCGAGGTATTGAGCTTGCAGCGGGTCGATCCCACCTATCGCTTGGTCTTCGACGATGGCAGCCAGCTCGCCCTCACCTCGGACCTGAACGCCATGCGCGAGCAGTTGGAGGCCATCGAGCCGGGGAGCTTCGAGGGCTTCCTGCGCTATGTGGAGGAAGGGCACCGCCACTATCACGTGGCGATGGACCGGCTGGTTGGGCGCGATTTTCGCACGGCGTCCGAATTCTTCTCGCTGGGCAACGTGCCCTTGCTGTTTCAACTGAAGCCGCTCGTGCCGCATTACCGGCACATGTCGGCCTACTTCAAGCAGCCGCGCCTGAAGGCGGCCTTCACCTTCCAGGATGTGTACATGGGGTTGAGCCCGTTCGAGGCTCCAGCGACCTTCTCGATGATGCCCTACACTGAGCTGGCCCACGGCGTGTGGTATCCGCAAGGCGGCATGTCCAGCGTGGTCGGGGCCTTGATGCAGATCGCCTGCCGGGCCGGTGTGGAATTCCTGTTCGATACGCCGGTGGAGCGCATCGAGGTCAATGGGACGCGCGCCAGGGGCGTGCTCCTCGAAGATGGGTGTTTGCTCGAAGCCGACGTTGTCGTGGCGAACGCGGACCTGCCCTACGTGTATCAAACCCTGCTGCCGTCCGATAAGACCGGCGAGCGAATGGCACACAAGCGCTTCTCCTGCTCGGCCATCAGCTTCTTCTGGGGAGTCGACAAGCCGGTCCCGCAACTGGGGCCGCATACCCTGTTCCTGGCCGACGACTACCGGAACAACTTCGAGAGCATCATCCAGGACCTGGACCTGCCCGCGAACCCCAGCCTGTACGTGCACGCTCCCGCGCGCCTCGATCCCGCCACCGCTCCGGTGGGCGAAGACACCCTGATCGCCATCGTGCCCGTCGGCCACCTGGACGAAACGGGCCAGCAGGACTGGGAGCGCATTCGCGACCGGGCGCGGCAGGCGGTGTTCAGGCGGCTGTCGCTGCTGGGCATCACCGACCTGGAAGCGCACATCAAGTTCGAAGTGGACTACACGCCGCTGTCGTGGCGCAAGCGCTACAACCTGATGAAAGGCGCCACGCACGGGTTGTCCCACACCCTGATGCAGCTCGGCTATTTCCGACCGAGCAACCGCCACGGGCGCTACCACAACGTATACTTCGTAGGGGCCAGCACCCACCCCGGTACGGGCGTGCCCACCGCGCTGGTTTCGGCGCGGCTGGTCGCCGAGCGCATCACGGAAGAACACGCCGCGCGCATGCCCCACGCCGTTTGACCGTGCAACGCTGCGCGAGACAAGGAGACGCCGGTGAACGACGAGCCACGCTACGACCGTCTGCGCCTCTTTCTCACGCGCCGCCGCGCCTCGTTCCGGTATGCGTTCGCGGGCCTGGCGCACGTGTTCCGCACCCAGCCCAACGCCTGGATTCACGGCGCGGCTGCCGCCGGGGTCGTATTGGCGGGGTTCTGGCTCGACCTCTCCCACAGTGAGTGGGGTCTGGTCGTCGTGACGATGGCGCTGGTCGTGACCACCGAGATCCTCAACACCGCGATCGAAGCGGTGGTCGATCTGGCGTCGCCCGAGCCGCACCCGCTCGCCCGGACGGCCAAAGACTGCGCCGCCGCTGCGGTCCTGGTGACGGCAGGCATGGCGGTCGTGGTTGGCGCGCTCGTGTTCGCGCCCAAGCTATGGGACCGGCTGGGATAGTGCCGGGCGACGGACCGGCGCGAGCCGAAGCCACTATTCCTCGCGCCAGGGCAACACCACACACAACAGCGCCGGCCTGAAAGCCCTACCTCGTGGCCTTCAAGCCGGCGCCGCTCGTTGCTTTGGGGCAGACCCTCGCCGGGATGCGTCTCCCACCGGGCCAACTGCCCTACTTGTCGACGCCGGTCATGATCACGCCGCGCATGAACACGCGCTGCGCCAGGAAGAACAACACGACCGGAATGACGAGGCCCATCAGCGCGGTCGCCTGGATCAGGTGCGGCTGCTGGTCGTACACGAAATTGAAGATCTGGATGCCCACCGAAAGCGGGGCGATTTCGGGATTGCTCAAGGTGTAGATCAACGGCTCGAAGTAGTCGTTCCAGGCGAACACGAAGTGGAACAGGGACACCGCGACGATGGCGGGCCACGCCTGGGGGATGATGACCGAGATCAGGATGCGGAACGGGCCAGCGCCGTCGATCATCGCCGCCTCGTCCAGCTCGATGGGCAGCGTGCTGAAATATTGGCGCAAGAGCAGCACGTTATACGCATTCGCGAAGAAGTGCGGGACGATCAGCGGCAGCCACGTCCCCGTCCAGCCGAGCACTTGCGAGAACACGAAGTAGGTCGGCACCAGCGTCACCTGCTTGGGTAGGATGATGGTCGAGAGCAGGACCATGAACAGCACGTTCTTGAAGGGCAGCGGAAAGCGCGTGAACGCGTAGGCGACCAGCGTGCACGACACGACCGTGCCGATCATGCCCAGGATGGCGATCATCGCCGTGTTGAATAGCAGGCGGGGGAAATTGATCGCATCCCACGCTTGCTCGAAGTTCTGCCACTGCGCGTCGAATCGCTTTACGGGGTTGGCGGTGGGCCGCTGCTGGTCGGCAAAGGGCTGTTCGGACCATGCCAGGATGCCCGCGTCCAGATTGTCCGGGTTGATGAAGTACGTCTCTGTCGCGCCCGTGCCCTCCTGAACCATTGCCCAGCGCTGAATGCCCCCGTCCTCGGTCGGCACCTCGTACACCGGATATTGCGCGCCGGGCTGCAACACGACATCGGGAATCTTCTTGCCGCGATGCGTGTAAAATACGGCCTCTTCCAGCGGAGCCGCGCTGGCGATATCACCCTGCCATTCCACAATCCCGCCTTCCGGGTCCTCGGGATTCAGGAAGTAGTGCGTTTCGCCTTCCGACTTGAACAACGCCAGCCGCCGCATCTGCCCGTCGACCTCGAGATCGTACAGCGGGTACGGCGTGCCGCGCACCACCCCTTCCTCTTTGTAGCCGGTCCCCACGTAGGCGAACGTCTCCGCCTCGACCACCGGCTCCACCGTCCCCCGATCGCCGGCCCACTCGATGACGCCTTCCCTGACATTTCCAGGGTCGAGGAAGATGAGCCGGTCCTCCAGGGTAGCGATCAACGCCCACTCGTGCATCTCGCCGTCTTCGTCCGGCACGTGATACAGGGGGTATTTGCTGCCGGTCAGAACGCTCCATTCCGGATACTCCTCGCCCGTGTACTCGTACATCACGTTGGACACCGGCAGAATGTCTTTTTGCGTGATCTGCGGCTTGCTCTTGATGGCGGTGACGCCCATGTAGCCAAACGGCGAGAGGTACACGATCAGCACCATCGTGGTGAAGAGCACAATCAGCGCACCGAGGCCGAGATTCCGGTAGCGGGCGACGATCTTCTTACTACCCCACAGTTTCGTCTTGCTTTTGAACATGGCGTCAGTCATCCCCTCCGGCGTAATAGACCCAATGGCGCGCCGTGGCGAACAAGAAAATGGTCGCGAGCAACCCGATGACGAACAGCAGCCACGCCAGCGTGGCGCCATAGCCCATCCGGTCGTATTGGATAGCCACCCGGTAAAAGTAGATATTGTAGAAAAGGGTAATGTCGTTGGGGCCACCGGTGCCGCGCGAGATGATGTACGGTATGTCGAAATAGCGAAACAGGGCGATGAGCGCCAGAATGAGGTTGTAAAATATCATGGGGGTGATGAGTGGAAGCGTGATCTTGCGAAAAATGGTAACCCCATTGGCGCCATCGACGCGGGCGGCCTCATACAGCTCGGTCGGAATGGTCTGCATGCTCGCCAGCATCGTGAGCATTGCGTTACCGGTCCCCCAGATGCCGATGAGCAGCAGGGCGGGGTAAATCCAGGTCGAGCTATACAGCCAGTTCGGCCCGCTGATGCCCAGGACCTCGCCGAGAAACCGGTTGAGCCAACCGGACTGCGTGTTCAAAAATCCATTGAAAATATAGGTCACGGAGATGATCGGTACCACATATGGCATGTAGAACAGGGTGCGGAACAACCGCCTGCCCCACAGCGACTTGGAGTTGAGCAGCGTCGCCAGCCCCAGCGGGATGATGATCGATATAGGCAGCGCGATCACCATGTAGGACAGCGTCACTCTCAGCGACTTGCCGACATACGGATCGTTGAATAACGTGCGGTAGTTATCCAATCCAACGAACGACGCCTCCCCAGGACGAGTCAGACGCAGGTCGGTGAAGGTGAACGCGAATGACGCAACCATCGGCACGAAATAGAAGGCCAGGAAGCCGATTATCCAGGGGCTGAGGAAGACCCATCCCCACAGGGTACGGGTGCGTTGCAGGCTCATCTCGCCACCAGACGGGAGGCGACCAGACGCAAGTTTCCCCATTTGACCAACGACTGACATGACGGACTCTCCTCGGACGATCCTTACACCGTCTGGTTGTCAGGCAGAGGGGGGCGGCCACAAGCCGCCGCCCCTCCGATTACGGTAACGCTACTCGGCAGCGTCGAAGATCCCTTGCAGGGTAGCCAGCAGGTCCTCGATTTCCGCGTCCACATCGAGGCCGGGTGTGGCCTGCATGTAGAGCGACCAGTTTTGGATGGCGACCACGGACTCGCTGTAGTTGGGCAGCCAGCTCTCGTGGTTCGGGTTGTCGGGATAGTTGGCGCTCTCGATCACCACGTCCCAGTTCACGCCCTGGGTGAAGGTTTCATCCAGGTTGTCCAGGAACGGCTGGAGATAGACCTCATCCGAGGGCGTGGCGCCATAGACCTGGAGCAGCTTGGGCATGGCCGGGCCAGCCACCAGGTAGTCCAACACCTGGAAGGCTTCGACCGGGTGCTCGGTGTATTCGAGGATGCGGAACGTATCAGCGTGCAACTTGGCCGTGTACACACCTTCGTACGAGGGCGGCACTGCGATGTCCCAGTTGGGCACATCCAGCAGGCAGCAGGTGTACCACAGGTGGCTGTGCGACATGGCGACATGGCCGGAGTTGAACACGTTGCCGGCCAGCAGCAGATCGCTCTGCTGGTAGTCGTAGTTGGGAACGAAGTGATCCTCGTGCCAACCGGCATAGAGCCACTTGATCCCGGCGCGCCAGTTGTCGGGCATGATCGCATTGCCGGTTTCGGGGTCATAGAACGAGCCGGCACCGAACGGCGAGGTCACAGCCGAGCGGATGTCGTCGCCCCACCACTGAGGCGCGTAACCGAACTGCACGATGTTACCGGGGTCGAAATCGGGGCTGGTGGCGTCGTTGCCGTTCGCGTCGAGCGTCAGCTTCATCGCCACTTCGCGCAGCTTATCGACATTCCATTCGTCGCCGTCGGCATACGGCTCACCATACACCTGAGGCGGATAGTCCACACCGGCAGCATCGAACAGGTCGCGGTTGAAGTAGACGAACGACGGGTAAGTCGCGAAGGGCAGCGCGGTCAGACCCTCTTCGGGGTCCCGGTAGAAGTCGACCAGGCTGGGCGCCCAGCGGCTCAGGTCGTAGTCGAGCTCGTCGATGATCGGTTGGAGATCGAGGAAGGTGCCAGCGTAGTCGTTGGACCCGCCGATGCCGACCGGCCCGATGATGTCGGGGGCGTCGCCACTGGCGATCAACGTGCTGAGGGTGTCGCGGCTGACGTCGAAGTCGGCCACGATGATTTCAAGTTCGATGTCGTCGTGTTCGGCGTTGAACTCCTCGACGATCTCGTTCTGGGCCGCCTGGTGTTCCGGCTGTCCGCCGGCCCCCAGGCCAATGAACCAGGTGATCACCACCGGCTCGCCCCCATCTTGCGCCAGAGCAGGCGCAAAGGGCACGGCCAGCGCCGATACCACGGCGATTGTTAGCAGGACAATCATTAGTTTGCGGGACATGCGTGTTTCTCCTCAAAAATGGACTAACCTGACTGTAGACGCGGATAGCGACGAACCTTATGAGTTGAGTATCACCGCCTCCTTTCGTTCGTGTTTCGACGCGGACGATTACAGGAACAAGACAAAGCTCTCACGGGCGCGCGCCAGTCTCGCGCCGCGCCTCACCGGGTCAGCGCCCCACAACTGGACCGGATGATCAACTCGGTCGGCAGCACGATGTGACGGGGTGGATGGGGCGCTGTTTCTAGCATCTCGATCAGGGTTTCAACCGCCAGCATCCCATTGCGCTGGACCGGTTGGCGAATGGTCGTCAGCGGCGGATCGCACTGCGCCGCCAGCGGCAGGTCGTCGAAGCCGACGATGGCGATGTCGTCGGGCACCTTCAGCCCGGCCTCGCGGATGGCCTGAATAGCGCCGAACGCCATCGTATCCGACGCCGCAAAAACGGCTTCCGGCTCCTGGCTCAACAGTTGGCGCATGGCGGTATAGCCACCATCGCGGCAGAAATCGCCCTCGACCACCAGAGACTCGTCGATCTCGCGCCCGCGCTGCTTCAGCGCCTTGACGTATCCCGCCCGGCGATCGATCCCGACTGCCGAGTCCTGTGGGCCGCTGATGGTGGCGATGCGCTGGTAGCCGAGGCGCAGCAAATGGCTCACCGCCAGGAACGAGCCCGAAATGTTGTCGACATCGACGTAGCTCGTCTGGCTGACGTCGGGTGGGCGCCCGACGTAAACCGCGAGAATCTGCCGGGCGATGAGCTGCGGAATGAGCGGGTCGATGATCTTGTCCGCCGCCACGATCAGGCCGTCGAGCAAACCTGTGCTGAGCGCGCGCTCGTAGACACGGTGCGATTCGTCCTCGGAATGGAACAGGAACAGCGCCAGCGTGAAGTCGTGCAGGTTGCAGGCGCGCGAGATGCCCTCGATGAGCACGGCGAAATAAGGATCGCCGAAGACCGATTGCGTGACGGACGGAATGATCAGGCCGATGGTTTGGGAGCGCCGCGAGGCGAGCGTACGGGCGGCGAGATTGGGACGATACCCCGTTTCCTCGATGACCTTCTGCACGCGGCTGCGAAAATCGGGTGACACGCTGGCGGGGTTGTTGATGACGCGGGACACGGTGGCGCGCGATACACCGGCAAGCTTGGCAACCTCTTCCAACGTAAGTTTTTTCACAGCGGCACTCGCCTAAATCCATTTGAGAGCGCTCCATCAAATCACCAACTCACAGAAATTTCTTCGGTGAAAAATTGGAATTTTGAGCGTCATGCTCTCTCATAGCTCAGAGAGCGCTCTCTATAGTTGACTCCAGTATAAAGGAGAGTTCCCACCAAGTCAAGCGATTGCCGATGCATTTACCGAGCGCGAGGTTCGCATTCGGCATTTTGCACATCCGCAAATTTCCATTTCGTGCTACCAAAAAAGAACATTTGTGCAAAATGCCAGTACCATTTTTCATGGAACAGATGTACTATTATCACTATTGTGAGTTCACGGAGGTCACTCTATGGATCCAAGACAATCAAACGCTGCAGACAACGCCATTGTAGTGAGAAATCTCCAGAAGTCGTACAAAGACTTCAAGGTGCTACATGGCATCGACATCACGGTCCGGCGCGGCTCGATTCTCGCGCTGCTCGGCCCCAACGGGGCTGGCAAGACCACGACCATCCGCATCTTGAGCACCCTGCTCCCGCCCGATGGGGGCGAGGCTCAGGTCAACGGCTTTGATGTCGTGAACCAAGCCTGCGACGTTCGTAGCAGCATCGGCCTGACGGGGCAGTTCGCAGCAGTCGATGAATACCTGACCGGTGAAGAAAATCTGCTGATGCTGGGCCGGCTCTATCGCTTGAGCCAGGCCGACACCCGGCGCCGCACGCGCGAGCTGTTGGAGCAGTTCGACCTGGTCGATGCCGGTCGCCGTCCGGTGCGCACCTACTCCGGCGGCATGAAACGCCGCCTGGACCTCGCGATGAGCCTCATCGCCGCGCCACCGATCATCTTCCTGGACGAGCCGACGACCGGCCTCGATCCGCGAAGCCGCCTGAGCATGTGGAACCTGATCAAAGAGCTGGCGAGGGGTGGCGCGACGATTCTGCTGACCACCCAGTACATGGACGAGGCGGACTTTCTGGCCGATTGGATCGTGGTCATCGACGAAGGCAAGGTGATCGCGGAAGGCGACGCGAATTCGCTCAAGTCCCGCGTCGGCGCCGACCATGTCGATCTGACTATCTCGCCGGATAGTAACTTTGCACTAGCCCAACAGGCTGTGGATGGTGTGCAGTTCCAGGCCAATCCCGAGCAGCGGGTTTTGACCATCGCCGCCAGCGACGGCGTCACCACGCTCAGGAACATCTTGCGGCGTCTGGACGAGGCCCAGATCGAGATCGAAGGCCTCAACATGCGCCGCCCGACACTCGACGACGTGTTTCTCTTCCTCACCGACAACGGCTCACACGAACACGCCAAGGAGATCAACTGATGACTGAAATCACGCTTCGCTCGCCCCTCCAGCCCGATCGCCTGCTGGCGCCGATCCAACCGGAGCGCCGCTCGGAGATGTACTGGCTGATTTCCGACTCGTGGATCATGGCGAAGCGCAGTACCATGCACATCATCCGGAGCATGGACCAGGTGCTGTCGCTGATCCTCTTCCCGATCATGTTCATGCTGCTCAACCGCTACGTGCTGGGCGGCGCCATCGACACCGGCGAAGTCAGCTACGCGAACTTCCTGTTCGCCGGCATCCTGATCCAGTCGCTGGCGTTCGGCGCTAACTACACGACGATCAATCTGGCGGTCGATATGAAGGAAGGCATCGTCGACCGTTTCCGATCGCTCCCCATGTCCGGCAGCGCCCTGGTCATCGGCCACATCGCCGCCGACCTGGTGCGCAACGTCATCTCGGGGATCATCATCATCGTGGCCGGTTTCGCGGTAGGGTTCCGCCCGAATGCCAGCCTCGTCGAGTGGCTGTACGTCATCGGGCTGTCGCTGCTGTTCACGCTGTCCATTTCGTGGCTGTCGGCCATCCTGGGGCTGATCGTCAAGAGCCTCGAGGCCGCGCAATGGGCCGGCTTCGTGCTCATCTTCCCGCTGACGTTCGTCTCCAGCGCGTTCGTCCCCACCGAAACCATGCCGCGGGCGATCCGGACTTTCGCCGAGAACCAGCCGATCACCCACACGATCAACGCGATTCGGGCGTGGCTGGTGGGCACCCCGCTGGAGGATTCGGCGCTGCTGTCGGTGGCGTGGTCCATCGCGTTGATCGTCATCGCCGTGCCTATCACCAACTGGCTGTTCCGGCGCCATTCGACCCAGTAAGGCACCATCCATAACTTCACCAGGGCGTGCCAGCCTGACGAGCTGGGAGCGGGTGGAACACAAACACCGGCTCTCCCAGGAGGCACGCCCTCCCCTATGCCCCGCAAGCCGGCACCGTGTCACGCCTACCAGACGGGCCGCGCCAGCCCCTGACAAAATCCAGTTGTCGCGCTGCCAATATCGTGATTTAATGGAAGAGTGCAGATTGTTTGGCACATGGTGTATTTTTCTGCCGCAAACGTCGTTCCCACCGATTGTGGGCTAATCTGTGAAAAAGGAGGTGTCGAGCACCTGTTCGTTTGACGTTGATATTTTGGAAGAGGATCAAGACGATCTCACGCATTCGTACCAGCCAACAGCCAAGCGGATTTACGCAATTCAACGCACCCGATATCACCGCGTTTTTGCTGCCGCTTCGCCCCACCAACACCCTGTTTTTTGTAACTTTGCACGGCGCCAGTTCCGGACGTCACACGCAGGAATTTGTAAAGTCCGGAGTTCTGGCCCACAATTGAATCACCTTAATCGCTCGAAAGGAGTTTGTTACAGATGTTCAAAAGTTTCCGTGTTTCGTTACTGTTTGTTTTGGTGCTCTCGCTCGCGCTTACCGCGGTAGCGCCGACGGCAGCCCAGGACCAGAAGGTGCTCCGCGCCGTGATCGGCCCGGCGGGCACGACGGTCGTCTGGGATGTCGCGCTGGCGACCGACACGACGTCGCACACCTTCATCGAGATGATGTTCCCCGGCCTCGTTCCGCGTGAAGAGACCACCGGCGTGCCCGAAGCGGGCATGGCCGAAAGCTGGGAAATCTCCGATGATGCGCGCACCTACACCTTCTACCTCAAGCAGGATGTGCCGTGGGTGACCTATGACCACGACGCTGACGAAGTCGTCCAGGTGACCGACGAGAACGGCGACGTTCGCATGGTCACGGCGCATGACTTCGTGTACGGCACGCTGCGCACCATGGATCCTGAGGTCGCGTCCGACTACGGCTACCTGCCCGCGGACTGGGTCCAGGGCGGCGTCGCCTATAACACGGGCGAAGGCGCCAGGGAAGATGTCCAGATCGCGGCGCTGGATGACTACACGCTGCAGATCACCGCGCCCGAGCCCGCCGGTTTCTTGCTGGCTGTCTACGGCCTGTGGGTCTTCACGGCCCAGCCGCAGTGGACCATCGAGGAAAATGGCGATGCCTGGACGCTGCCCGGCAACTATCACAGCTATGGCACGTTCGTCCTGAAGGAAGACAACCCCGGCTCGAGCGCCACCATCGTGAAGAACCCCTTCTGGACGGGCACCGAGAGCCACCCGGTTCCCAAGATCGACGTGATCGAGGCGCTGTTCCTGGATGCGTCGGCTGCGCTGGCGGCGTTCGAGGCCGGCGAAGTGGACTACACCGATGACGTCCCCCTGCCCGACCTCGACCGTCTGCGCGTCGAGCGCCCAGATGAGCTGTACATCGGCCCGCGTGACTGCACGTACATCTACGGGTTCAACGTCGAGAAAGCCCCGTTCGATAACGTCCACGCCCGCCGCGCGTTCTCGGCAGCCATCGATCGCCAGACGCTGATCGACGCCGTACTGAAGGCCGGCCAGGAACCCGCCGGGTTCTTCTCGCGGCCCAACTTCGCGGCCTCCGCAACACAAGAAGAATATCCCGACCTGGGCACCCGTTCCGATCCGGAACTGGCCCTCCAAGAGCTTGAGCTGTACTTCGAGGATACCGGCCTCACGCGCGAAACCATGCCGCCGATCACCTTGATGCACAACACCAGCGAAGCTCACGCGATCGTCGCGCAAGCCGTCCAGCAGATGTGGAAGACCACGCTGGGCATCGAAGTGCAGATCGCCAACCAGGAATGGCAGAGCTACCTCGATCTGCTCGACGAAGACGCCCCGCAGGTCTTCCGTTACGGCTGGTGCGCCGACTATCCCGATCCGCACAACTTCCTGAGTGACGTGTACTACTCGACCTCGGGCAACAACGACACCAACTGGGCGAACGAGGAATATGACGCGATCCTTGACGAAGCCAAGCTCATGCTCGACTTCGAAGCCCGCAAGCCGCTCTACGCCCGCGCCGAGCACATCCTGACCTGGGAAGATGCCGCGATCGCGCCGATCTACTTCTACACCGATCTCGCCATGAAGGGCGCCCACCTCGACGCGACCAACTCGATCATCGGTGTCGACCGGTTCGACAAGTGGGACATTCCGTAGGTTTTGAACCAACACGCTGGTGAATCGGTAATCAAGACAGAATAGCTGAACACGTGATGAGAGAGAGCTAGCTTAGCTCTCTCTCACATGTCGGTGTGGGGGATCACGCCAACTTCGCACAATACGGGCATTTCTCGGAGGGAACTCGCGCGACTCTCCTGCAGGTTAGGACAGGTCCGCATCCCTTCGGCACGCGATGTGATTGTGCGAGGTCAAAGTGATCTTTCCATGTCGCAACTTGCGCGGCCCGCCAGCGCGGTCAGCGTCCGGTGCGGGCTGAGTCACCTTGCAGGAGAAAAGTAATGGCACAATACCTGGCACGAAGCCTTCTCGGTTTGATCGTCGTGATCTTCGTGGTATCGGTGATCACGTTCGTGCTGATGCACGAGATTCCGGGGGGGCCATTTGTACGCGAGAAGAAACTTCCTCAAAGCGCCCTGAATAATCTTAACGCCAAGTATCACCTGGACGATCCGCTGTGGAAACAGTACACCGACTACATGGTGGATCTCGTCGTCCCAACCATCACCACCGGCGAGAAGAGATTTTCGGTCATCGATGATTACCTGATCAACATCGAGCTGCCGTTTGGCGACCACACGACGATCCGCTGGATGAACTTCGGCCCGTCGTATACCGAACGCACGCGCTCGGTCAACGGAATCATCAGCGACCACCTGCCCACCTCGTTCCAGCTCGGTGTGGCAGCGATGATTGTGGCCGTCGTGATCGGCATCCCGCTGGGAACAATAGCCGCCCTGAAGAAAAATTCCGTATACGACTATTTCAGCATGAGCACCGCGCTCCTAGGCGTGTCGGTCCCGGCGATCGTGATCGGGCCGCTGATGCAGTACGTCATCGCGGTGGAGCTCAAATGGCTGCCAACCACCGGTTGGGGCAGCCTGAAACAGGTGATCATGCCGGCCATTGCGCTCGGTTTTGCGCAGTCCGCGCTCCTGGCCCGCCTGACGCGCGCCAGCCTGCTCCAGGTGCTCAACGAAGACTACATCCGGACGGCGCGCGCCAAAGGGCTGCGCGGGCGGCAGGTCGTCGTCATCCACGCCATGAAGAATGCCATGATCCCGGTCGTGACGGTGATGGGCCCCCTGTTCGCCGCGCTGATCACGGGCACGTTCGTCACCGAAAAAGTCTTCGGCATCCCCGGCCTGGGCAATTACTACATCGTCAGCATCAATCAACGGGATTACGCGACGATCATGGGGACGACGCTGTTGTTTGCGTTTTTCATTGTCATAGCCAACTTCTTTGTGGATCTCACGTATGCCTGGCTGGATCCACGCATTCGGTTTGATTGATGTGGAGAAGCCTTCATGAGTGCACTTGATACCAGTCCAACACCCAACACCGAGCAGCCGATATCCCTCGGCCAGGGAGTGGTGGAGCGCAGCCGCAGCCCGTGGGCGGACGCGGTATGGCGTTTCACGCGCAACCGGGCGGCAGTCCTCGGCCTGCTGGTGATCATTCTGTGCATCGTGGCCGCCATTTTGGCCCCAACCCTGACGGACTACACCTACGACGAGCAGAACTACCTGGCCGTCAATACCGCGCCCCAGTGGATCATCGACACCTTCCCCAAGATGAAGCCCGTCGGTGAGGACATGGGCTACGTGCGCATCGACAACAACTATATCCTGGGCACGGATGGCCTGGGTCGCGACCTGTGGACGCGCATTATATACGGCGCGCGGATCTCGCTGGCGGTCGCGTTCGTCGGCCCGTTGGTGAGCCTGTTGGTGGGCACGATCTACGGGATGATCTCCGGGTATGCCGGGGGGCGTGTCGATACCATCATGATGCGCATCGTCGATATCATGTACGCGTTTCCCACGCTGCTGCTCGTGATCCTGATGATGGCGTTCTTCCGCGCCAGCTTCACGGCGAGCGAGACAGGCTCCATCGCCTACCGCCTGAACAAGATCGATTCCGCGTTCGGCGGCATGTTGTTCATCTTCATCGGCGTTGGGATCACCTCGTGGATGGACACGGCGCGCCTCACGCGCGGGCAGGTGCTGTCGATCCGCAAGAAGGAATACATCGAAGCGGCCCAGTCCATCGGCACGCGCGATATGTCGATCCTGTTCCGGCACGTGCTGCCGAACATCTTTGGGCCGGTGGTCGTCCGCGAGAGCCTGTCGATCCCGCGCTACATCTCGCTCGAAGCGTTCCTGAGCTTCATCGGCCTGGGCGTCAATCCTCCAACACCCAGTTGGGGCAGCATGATTTCCGACGGGGCGCAGGCCATTAAGAGCTATCCCAACCAGGCTGTTTTCCCGGCGCTGGCGCTGTTCATCGTCATGTTCGGCTTCAACTTCCTGGGCGACGGGCTGCGCGATGCGCTCGATCCGCGCGCGTCCGAAGCGAACAAGTGATCCGGCGTGGGCACCGTCGATCGCCGCGTCTGTGGCGATCGACAGCCCGGCAGTTGTAGATGCTCGCGTGCCGTGAGGCTGCGATGAACTCGTGGAGGCTATTCGTATCCGGGATTCTGTTTTGGGACGCCTACGAGAACCCCATATTTCTGCGCGAAGCAGACCATGAACCAGCCTGGTACAAGACGGCTCAGCGCGTGTGGCGTGTTCGCCCGCTGGCGCCGGCGATTGTAACAGGCACTTTTTTGCTGTGGTTCGCCGTCATTCTCTTTTTCGAGAATCTCCTGTACTTCCTGCTGCTGCCGCGCTTTCTCCTCGTCGTGGCGACCGGCCTCGCGCTCGCGCCCATCGTCGCCGGCGAACGCGTCAAACGCAGTTGGGAAACCCTCATGGCTGCGCCGCTCAGCCCGGTGGAACTGCTGCTGGGCAAAGTGGGCGGCGCGTTGTGGTGGCTGCGCGGCCTTTTCCGGGGCATCTCCGCGCTCTTGTTCATGGTGTCGCTGGGCGTCGCTTTCATCAGCCTGGCGCTGATCCCGACCCGGCTGCCCTGGGCGGATGAAGTCCCGATCTTCGTGCTGTGTTTTGGGGTCGCCATACTTCCGATCGTCGGGTTCACCGCCTTCGTGATCGACCGGATTCAGCAGTTCCTACTCGTGATCTCCGCCGTCGTGGCGGTGAGCGCCTCCGCGCCCTCGCTGCGGGCTGCGTTCTTCTCGGCCATCCCCGCCGGCCTGATCGTCTGGCTGTCCGAGGTCATCCTCGCGGGGACGCTGCTGGCGGTGCAGGGTGGCCGCACGACCATCTTCGCCGAAACCAACCTGCTGACGCTCATCACGCTCGGGCCGGTCGTCAACTTCATCATGGAGTTCGAGCTGGCGGAAATGCTCCTCTGGACGGGCTGCACGTTCCTGGGACGCGAAATCGCCATCTACGGCCTGTGGCGATGGGCCGAGCGCCAGGCGCGGGTGTTCTGATCGCGCGGATGCCTCGCAGCCGCACGCCATAAAAGCGATATGGGCAGCGGGGGTGTTGCTGCCCATACCGGTCGCCGGGCTACCGGGCGCAGGTGATGTCGACGAGCATCCACGTACCGTCTGCCGAGGTCGCCATTTTGAGCCGCGCCAGGGGCGTGCTGGCGAAGCTGTCCGCTCCGCTGGGATAGGCGCCGCTCACCTCGACCGTCACGCTGTCGCTTTCCGGCCCGTAGATTGGCGCCGCCGATACCCAGGACGGCAGGTCCTGCGCGCACAGGAACGGGTCCGCTGGGCGGAACTCGTCGCTGCGGTACGTGTCCAACAGGCTGGCGAGCAGGTCTTCGCCCATATGCTCCGCCCAGGGCCAGATGCTCCAGTCCGCGATTGGCGTGCGCTCGATGCCGCGCTCCATGTCGTAGCGCATGAAGGTGATGTACTCGTTGTAGAGCAGCTCCGCGATGGTTTCCGGCGCGATCTCGCACACGATGTCATCGATCATCCACTGCTGGTCGTGCACGAGCCTGACGGTCACCATGCGCGGCGTCGGGTTGCCCGCGTACATCTCGCGCAGCAACATGGTGGCGGTGTCCTGCCCGACCATGACCGGGCTCACGCTGACATAGTTCGGAATGTCCTGGGCGCACAGCACCGGGTCGCCGCCGCCGGGCTCGCGCTGGCTGCGCGCGGCCTGGATGCGGGCGTTCAGGTCGGTCGTCAGGAACGGATAGCTCTCGTCCAGCGCGTCACCGCCGGGCACCTGTTCGAGATACCAGTTGTAGAACGTCTCGGTGACGCCGCGCGGCGTGACGGACTCCTGGCAAACTACGTCGGCGATCTGCCATGCGCCATCCTGCACGTGCACCGACACGACGAAGACCTTCGGATGCGGGTTGAACCCGAAGTATTCGCGCACCAACACGGCGGCGTCGCGCTCGGTCAGCGGGTCCACCTGCACGATCTCGAAGCTCTCCGGCACGTCCTGCGCGCACAGGAATGGATCGTGGAAGAAACCGCCCTGCTCCTCGCGGATCGCCACCACCCGGTCGATCAAGTCGGCGCTCAGTTCTTCGCGCTCCTGGTAGCTGCCATCCGCCAACGGATTGCGAAATTCCTCGGTGGTTTCGTCGTAGCCCGCGTAGTCGAGATACCAGCCATAGAAGCTGTCGACCACGCCGGTCGGATCATCCTGCGCGGCAGCCGGCGCGATGCCCAGCGCCAGCGCCACGGCGACCAACAAAAGGGTAACGGACTTGCGATACATGGTGCACTCCTCGTGTGCCTTCACAGCGATGCCTTCATGATGCAACAATTCCACCGGCGGCGCACTGCACCACACGGCAGTTTGTCACCTACCCATTCGGGCAGGTTCGCGCCTGTTTGGTCGTCCAGTGCGCGGGCGGCACGCGGCCAGTATAATGAAAATGGACGTTGAGGAGGCAAGGACAGGTCCATGTCGAACCCCATTCGCGTGCTGATCGTGGACGATCATAAGGTCGTGCGCGGCGGTCTCAAGGCGTTTTTACAATCCTACGACGATCTGGAACTGGTCGGCGAAGCTCAAAACGGCGAGGAGGCGCTGCTCAAATGCGGCGAGGTGGCACCGGATGTCGTGCTGATGGACGTTGTCATGCCGCGCATGGATGGCCCCACTGCCACGCGCGCCATTCGCGACGCCTACCCCGCCACCCAGGTGATCGCGCTGACCAGCTTTCCCGAGGATGACCTCGTGGAACAGGCGCTCCGCGCGGGGGCCATCGGCTACCTGCTCAAAACCGTCGAGCCGGACGAGCTGGCCGATGCCATTCGGGCCGCGCACCGCGGGCAGTCCACCCTGGCGCCCGAAGCGGCGCGGACATTGATCCAGGCCAACATCCGCGCGCCGAAGCTGGGCCACGATCTGACCGAACGCGAGCGCGAGGTGCTGCGCCTGCTGGTCAAGGGATGGACCAACCAGGAGATCGCGCAGCACCTGACGGTAAGCGCGCACACGGCCAAGTTTCACGTGAGCAACGTGCTCTCCAAGCTGGGCGCGGCCAGCCGCACCGAAGCGGTGGCGCTGGCCCTGGAACATCACCTGGTCGATCCATGAGCGCCCGGCACGGCAAGCGGCGCCTGCGGGCGATGATCATCGCCTGGTCGTTCATCCCGGCGGCGCTCATCCTGGGCACGGTGGCACTGGCCCACTTCGTCAGCTTCCGCAATCTCACCGAAGACCTCGTGGCCGACCGGAACCGCGATCTGGCCGTGCTGCTCGGCAACCAGTACCGGGGCGAGATCGACGAACTGGCGCAGCCCCTGCGCGTGCTGGCGTCGGATTTCGAGATCATATCGTCCGACCCGGTCCGCCAGCAAAACGCGCTCGACCTGGCGTACAACCGGCTGTGGGATTACGACGCCGGCGTGATCGTCATGAGCACGTCGGGCCAGATCACCGCCGCCAACGGGCGCCGTCCGGAACTGCCGGGCCGGGATTGGTCTTCGCGCGCCTTCTTCCGGGCCCTGGTCCAACAGCCGCGCCTCACCGTGTCGGATATCGCGCCGCTTGGCACACTCGCGCAGGATGTAGTTGTGCTGGCGGTGCCCATCTACGACGATCAGGGCGCGCCGATCGGGGCGGTGGCGGGCATGTTCGCGGTGGGCGCGCCTGAATCCCGCATCACCACGTTCTACACCACCATCAAGAAGCTGGCGGTGGCGGCGAGCGGCACAGCGTACATCGTCGATGGCGCGGGTCGCATCGTTTACCATCCGGACGGCGCGATCATCAACACGTCCCAGGCCGGCCAGCCGGTCGTCGCCCGCGCCCTGGAGGGCGGCGCGGGCACGCTGCGGCACCAGGACGCGCGCGGGCAACCGATCATCGCCAGCTACGCGCCGGTGCCCGGCACCCCATGGCGCATCATCGTCGAAGAGGATTGGAACGTCCTGACGGCGGCGAGCATCCCCTACCAGCGGCTGCTGCTCGCGCTGCTGGGGCTGGGGCTGGTCGTGCCCGCGGTGGTGGTCGCGCTGGGGACACGGCGCATCACCCGCCCGGTCCACGACCTGATCGGCGCTGCCCAGGCCATCGCCGGGGGCGATTTCAGCCGCCGGATCACCCCGCGCGGCGGGGCCGAGATCGAGGCACTGGCCGGTCAGTTCAACCGGATGGCCGCCCAGCTCGAAGACTCCTACGCCACGCTGGAGCAGCGCGTCGCCAACCGCACGCGCGAGCTGGCGGCGTTGAACGCCATCGCGGCGGTCGCCAGCTGGTCGCTGAACATCGAGGACGTGCTGAGCGCGGCGCTGGACAAGACGCTCGAGATCACCGGGATGGCGGTCGGCGCGGCGTACCGTCTCGATGTCGAGCGCCAGACGCTGCACCTCGTGATCCAGCGCGGGCTGCCGGAGGAATTCGTCACCTATGCAGCGCGGTTCCCGCTGGCGGAGAGCATCGCCGGGCGCGTCACCGGCACGCGGGAACCGGCCCTGATGCGCCTGGAAGACTACCCGGAGGGCGAGCTCAAGCGCATTCTGACGCGGCAGGGTGTCCGGCTGGCGCTGGGCATTCCGCTGGTCTCCAAAGAGCGCGTGCTTGGGTTCATCACCCTGGGCAGCCGGGAACCGCGCGACGTGTCCGCCGAGGAACTCGCGCTGATGGCGTCGATCGGGCAGCAGGTTGGCGTGGCCGTGGAGAACGCGCAGCTTTACGAGCAGGCGGGGCAAACCGCTGCCGCCGCCGAACGCAGCCGCCTCGCCCGCGAGCTGCACGACGCCGTCTCTCAAACGCTGTTCTCGGCCAACATGATCGCGGGCGTGCTGCCCCGCCTGTGGGAACGCGATCCGGCAGCGGCCCGGGCGCAGCTCGAACAGCTCCACCAGCTAACGCGGGGCGCGCAGGCGGAAATGCGCATCCTGCTGCTGGAGCTGCGCCCGGATGCGCTGGTTGCTACCTCGCTCGGTGACCTGCTGGGACAACTCGCGCAGGCCGCCAACAGCCGGGCCATGGCGCCGGTGACCGTGGACGTGGCGGACGACTGCGCCCCACCGCCGGAGATCAAAATCGCGCTGTACCGCATCGCGCAGGAGGCGCTCAACAACGTGGTCAAACACGCCGGCGCCGAGCACGTGCGCCTGTCGCTCGCCCGCGACAGCGCGACGATCACGCTGACCGTAGCCGACGACGGCTGCGGCTTCGATCCGGACCAGGTCTCCGGCGAGCGCCTGGGCCAGCGCACCATGCGCGAGCGCGCCGACGCCATCGGCGCCCGGCTCACCGTCACGAGCGCGCCCCGCGAAGGCACCACGGTCACGTGTCAATGGCCGGGCACGCAGCCCGCTGCGCCTAAGCGCCCGCCTCGTCCGGGTCCGTGCTGAAGCCGACGCGCTCGCACATGGCGCCGATCTCCGGATTCGACATGAACAACCGCCACAGCAGGCCCGTGCGGTAATTCTCGATCATGACCACGATCGGGGCCTGGTTCAGCCCCATGAAGATGGGCGAGACGTAATCCTGGGTGGGATTGAACGCGTCGCGAAAGCCGTAGATGCCCCACAACTCCGCGCCCCGGTCGTAATAGAAATGCCGCAGCGCCCGCATCGACTCGGCGGGCGTATACGGAAAGGCGCTCAAGGCGGCGGTCGGCGTGATCGTGCCGTTGTCGTTGCGCGGCGTCGGGTCGTGCGCCAGGTACCCCAGGTGATCGTCGCTGGCGCTCAGGCCCCAGCAGTCCGCGCTGTAGCCCGCGTACCCGCCCGGATTCGCGGCACAGTAGCGGTGATTGATCAGTGTGATCCGGCGGCAGTTCTCGAACAGGTCCGCGTACCGGTCGCGCTTGCCACGCGGATCGAAGCCGAGGAACGGGTAGTGCGTGAAGAACAGCGGGCCGCCCGGCCCCACGCCCACCGGCAGATCGATCCCGTAGTACGTGCTCCCGTTCCGGTAGAGGTCGCCCGCGGTGGTCTTGCCCCAGTTCTGGCGGTAGAGCCGTGCCCGCTCCGACTGCGACGCCCAGCCGCTGTAGTACAGCGAGGCCGGCACCGGGTGCGTCGGAGAGGCAATCGCCAGCAGGTAGGCGATCAGCGTTTCATTCCACCCAATCAGCGGGTGATCGATGTGCCACCCGTGATCGGGCGACCAGTGCCAGTACAGGTAATCGGGGTCGGCAGGGTTGCGGTACCAGTCCCACTCGACGGACTCCCACAGGCGGGTGATCGCCGCCCGCAGCGACTGTTCGCCGGGATCGTCGCCGTCGAAATACTGGCGCGCCGCCAGCAGCGCCTGGATCATGAACGCCGTCTCGACGAGGTCGCCCCCGTTATCGTACTTCCCGAAGAAGGGGACCGCCTTGCCGGTGCGGCCATCCAGAAAGTGCGGCCACACTCCGTGAAAGCGGTCGGCGCGGTCCAGGAACGCCAGCGCTTTGTGCATGTGCCGGACCGCCGCGTCGCGGGTCACGAAGCCGCGCTCGACCGCCACGATCAGCGCCATCAGGCCAAACCCAGACGCGCCCAGGGCGATCAGGTGCTCGTCGCCCGGCACGCACTCCCGCGCCAGACCGGCGTCAGGGTGCGCGTGGTCCCAGTAGTAGCGGAACGACGCCTCCTGCACCATCGTCAGCAGGTCGTCGTCATCGAGCGGGCGCGTCGTCGCGCTGACGACCGGCGACAGCGCCGATTCCTGGTACGCGTGGTTGACCGCCACCACCCGGTAATGAGCGGTGGTGTGGCGCCCCAGGTAGTCCACGAAACGGTTGAAGGTCGGGTTCTGCATGCCGACCGGCGCGAAGTTCTCGCCATCGTCCGCGCGGTAAACGAGATAGTAGGCGATTGCCGGGTCCGCCGCGGGCTCCCACCGCAGATCGACGTGGCGATCGTAGCCGCGCGCCACAAGCCCGGCGGGCGGCGAGGCGGGTTCGCTCGCCTCGGCGCTCCGCACCCTGATCTCGTCCAGATAGAGGGTGTGCGGTTGGTCGTCGTCGATGCCTTGCGTGAACACGACCTGCCGAAGCTGGCTGAAATCGAACTCGCCGGTGAGCGGCGCGAACGCCACGAACGGCACCTCGACGTACGTCCAGCGCCCGGCGGGCAGTTCCTCCATGACCGACGACAGCCGCAGCCCCAGCGTGAACGCGCCGTTCTGAAGCCGGAGCACGAGCATCGGCAAGGCCGCGGCGGGGATGGCATCTTCCGCGTAACACCAGAACGTCAGCGCGTCCCCGCGCAGCACCATCGCCCGGCCCCGCCAGGGCTCGACCGCGATCTCAGCCGTCCAGTCGCCCCCTGGGCGGGAGTGCCATGCCAGCTCCAGGCTGTTGGGCGGGTTGAAAAAACGATCCGTCGAAACCGGGATCCGGTGATCGATCGCCTTGACGAAGCTGGGCGAAATGGCTGTCGCCCGGCTGTAAAAATACGCGCCGTCCGTCAGGCTGTTGTCGAAAACGAGGTGACTGTAGTAATTCTCGGCTATGTTGTCCATGTGTCTTGCCTGCCGGGATGCACCGGTACGGCCTGTCCCACCCCGCGCCATGCCGGGCAGGAGAGGCCACAGGATACGAAAGTCTCGGGTCTAGCTGCCGCTCTTGACCTGCTCCAGGTACGCGGGCGTCACGGCGTAGTCGCTCGCCTGCTCGACGAATCCCATTGCGGCCAGCGCGTTCTGGATGTGCTCGTTCTGCATGAACAGGTCCCACACGAACCCGTCCTGGTAGTTGCTGATCATCAGCAGGATGTCGCCCTGGTCGATGCCGATGTGCTCGACCGAGTACCAGTCTTCTTCCGCGTTGATGGCGCTCACGAAGCCATACTCGCCCCACACTTTCGTGCCGTACTGCTCGAGCATGGCGCGCATCGATTCGAAGGCGATCTCCGGCGTGAATGGGAGGCACGAGATCGACGCATACGGCGCCACCGTCCCATCGTGCGGGCCGCCCGCGCCATACGCCTTGTAGCCGCGCGGCCCGTCCGAGGCGCTGATGCCCCACACACCATTTTGATAGGTAGCGAAGGTCTCCGCGTTGTTGATGGCAAACTGCCGGTTGCGCTCGCAGGCGCGGATCGCGTTGTTGACGTAGTTGGCGTACGCGTCTTCGCGGTCGCGCAGGTCCAGGAAGGCCAGCGGGTACTGGTAGACGAACAGCGGATCGCCGATCAGGTAGATGTATTCGCCCGATGTGTTGACCGGGCGATCCCAGTTATCCCACGCTTCCGCCGGGACCGGGTGCGCCGGCGAGCCGATCGCCAGCGCGTAGAGCAGCATGCTCTCGTCGAAGTGATCCCAAAACGCGGAGAGGAAGCCGATATCCGGTTTCCAGCCCATCGACACCATGTTGCCGTTCGACATCATCCACTGCCAGTCAACCTGTTCGTAGAGCTGCCCGGCCAACGCCGCGACGTCGGTGTCCGCGAAGTACTCGCCCGCCGTCAGCGCCCCGGCGATGAACAGCGCCGTGTCGATCGAGGACAGTTCGCTGCTCCACACGCGCTCGCCGGTTTCCATGTCGATGAAGTGGTAGAAGAACCCATGATCGCCCTGCACGTCGCCGTTGGCGAAGGTCTGGAGCGTCGTCAGCGCGCGCTCGTAGCCCTGATCGTAGGTGATCCAGCCGCGATCCACGCCCACCGGGATCGCCGCCAGCCCAAAGCCCACTGCCGCAATGCTCGACGGCGAGTCGGGCGTGCTGCGATCCTTGATCAGCCCGTTGGCCGGGTTGGCCTCGTACCAGAAGAAATCGAACGTCTCGTGCGCGACGGCGTCGAGCAGCGCCACGTCGTCGAACGACAGCAGCAGGTCGACTTCCCTCTGGTAGACGCCCTCAGGCGAGTATTCCCCGGCTGCCGCCGGTGTTTCGGGGCTGGTCAGGTAGGCTCCGCCCACGTAGAACGGCTCGGTCAGCGGAGTCTTGCCGTCCGCATCCTCGTTGAAGAACGAGAGGAACAGCTCGTAGCTCCCGTCTGCCGCCGGCTGGCGCATCGGATCGAGCGGCACGTAGGCGATCCGGTTCCAGCCGGGCAGAAGCTCCGTCGCGCCGCCGAACATGCCGCCGACCCAGGTCCATTCGCCGGTGACGTCGGCCATGCCCATGAAGAAGCGGTTCGGGTTGAGCGCGTTCTCCTCCGGCAGGTACACTTCTAGCTCGACCTGCGTGTAATGCGCCCAATCCGCCAGGTCCGCCGCACTGAGCGGGAAGGCGATCTTGGTTTCTTCCGCCTCGCCACCCGGCATCACCTGGACCGCCGCCGCCCCGCCGGGCGTCAGCACGTCCTCGCTGAGCGCGAACGTCGAGCCGGAATTGTCATCGCCCAGCACGGCAATGTCCTTGTCATTCCACGCCGCCCAGGCCACCTCCGCCGGGAGCGCGACTCCGGCGCCCTCGTCCCCGGCGGGCTCTTCTCGGGCGCCCGCCTCTGCGACCGTCCCGGACAGGTAGGCGCTGCCCAGGTAGAACGGCTCGGTCAGCGGCGTCTTATTCTCGTTCTCGTCGGCATGCATGAACGCCAGATAGACGAAGTACGCGCCGTTGGTGTTGATCTGCTGCATGATCGGGTCGAGCGCGACCACGATGCGAGTCCACCCGGCATCGCCCTGGAACTCGCCCCATGTGCCACCGGCCCACGTCCATTCGCCGGTGATCTCGGCCAGGCCCATGAAGACGCGATTTGGGTTGAGCGCGTTCTCTTCCGGCAGGTAGATGTCCAGCTCGACCTGCCCATGCGTGATCCAGTCGGCCAGGTTCGCCCCGCTGACCGGGAAGGCCAGCTTGGTTTCCTCACCAACGCCGCTGGGGATGACCTGGAGTGAGGGATTGCCCGCCGGGGTGAGAATCTCGTCGCTCTGCGCGAAGTCGGTCCCCGTGTTGTCGTCGCCGATCATGCCGGGATTCTTAGCCTCCCAGGCCGCCCAGGTGACGGGGCCAGCGTCGCCCGCCTCCGCCGCCACCGCTTCGGCCCCGAACAGGATCGCGCTGCCCAGGTAGAACGGCTCGGTGAGCGGAGTCTTGGCGCCGGCATCGTCGGCGAAGAAGAACGACAGGAATATGGTGTAGTCGGCGCCGGTATCCGGCTGGCGCATGGCGAGTTCGGGCGCGAAGGCGATCCGGTTCCAGCCCGGCTGGGTTTCCGTCTCGCTGAAGATGCCGCCGATCCTCGCGAACTCGCCGGTGACGTCGGCCATGCCCATGAAGAAGCTGTTGGCGTTTAGCGCGTTCGCTTCGGGCAGGTAGACTTCCAGCGCGATCTGGCCGAACGCCGCCCAGTCGGCGAGGTCTGCGCCGGTGACGGGGAAGGCGAGCTTGGTCTCTTCGGACTCGCCGCTCGGCATCACCTGCAGGGTGGGGCTTCCGCCGGGCGACAGCACCTCTTCGCTGACGGCGAACGCCGAGCCGGTGTTGTCGTCGCCCAGGGTGGTGATGTCCTTGTCCTCCCACGCCGTCCAGAGAAGTTCATCTTCCTGCGCGTGGGCCAGCGGGGAGTGCCACACAAACGTCAAAGTCAGCAGAACGAGTAACAAAACGTGCATCAGTTTTTTAGCCATGCTACGGCTCCTTTGGTTGCTTGGCCGGTTGTTCAACACGGGCGATTTTTCCACAGTATAAGACTGAAGTTGAGAGATGTCAAAGCGCTTTTACATTTTACGCAGAGATTCGGGGCGGAAGGCATTATCACACGCGGGTATTGCGCGAAGAAAGTTCCTGTGATAAGATGAAAGCGCTTCAAACTTACCACCGGAAGCGAGTGGGCGAGTCATGGCCGCAACCATCTTCGACGTGGCAAAACGCGCCGGCGTATCGATCGGGACCGTCTCGCGCGTGATCAACAACCGGGACCGCGTTCACCCGGAGACGCGCGAGCGCGTCCTGCAGGCGATCCGCGACCTGGATTACCACGCGAACGCCCTCGCCCGCGGCCTCGCCAGTCAGCAGACCGCCACGCTCGGCCTGGTCATCCCCCAGGTGAACGACCCGTTCTTCTTCCAGGTGGTGCGCGGGGTCGAAGAAGCGGCCAGCGCCGCCAACTACAGCCTGCTGATCGCCAGCCAGTCGAGGCTGCCCGCATCGGAGCGGCGGTATCTGCATCTCTTCCGGCGCGGGCACGTCGATGCGATGGTCCTGGCGTCCATCGAGGTCCACGCCCACGAAGTGCAGGAGATCGTCGAGCAGGGCATCCCGGTCGTGCTGGTTCAGCTCGACATCGGCAGGAACATCCCGACGTTCCTGGCCGACAATTACGGCGGCGGGCGGGCCATGGCCGAGCACCTGGTCGTCGAGCACCAGTACCGGCGCGTCGCGTACATCACCGGCACCGACCACACGCCGGACAACCGCGAACGGCTGCGCGCACTGCGCGACGTCCTGCACGAAAACGGCCTCGATCTGCCGGGCGAGTACGTCGTCGAGGGGGACTACCTGCGCGACAGCGGCTACCGGGCCATGCAGCGGCTTCTGGAGCTGTCCACCCTGCCCGACGCCGTCTTCGCCGCGAACGATCAGATGGCGATCGACGCCATGATGGCGATCCGCGAGCATGGGTTGAACGTCCCCGATGATATCGCGGTGGTGGGCTTCGACGACCTCCCGCTGGCGAGCTACGTGTCGCCGCCGCTGACCACCGTCCACCAGCCGGTGTACGAACTGGGATGGCACGCCGGACAGATGGCCCTCGAGATCATCCATACCCAGGGCGACCGATCCGCGCTGGCCGCGCCCAACAAGCTGCTGCTGCCGACGTCGCCCGTCATCCGGCGATCGTGTGGCTGTTGAGCGCCGGATCGGAGCGTCTTTTTTTCGGGCTATGTAAAAGCGCTTTTACCCACGCAGGAGGACGAACCATAGACAATCGACCGGTCACCCAAATAGACACGAGTTCACATAAGGAGCAATAGAGATGGCAAACTTGCGAGGTACTTTTGTTCGTTTGGCGGTCGCGCTGATCCTGGTCAGCACGGTGTTCGGCGCGATGCTCGCCCACGCCCAGGACACGCCGATGGCGAACGAGATTCGCGTCTCGGTCGTCGCCGGGGCGATGCAAGACACAATGACCAAGCTGGTGGAGAAATACCAGGAAGCGAATCCCGACGTCACCGTCACCCTCGAGCTGGAACCCGAAGGCGGCGCTTTCCAGGCGTTGATCGCGGCGGGCAACCAGCCGGACCTGATCATCACCTCGTTTGGCCCCCAGCTCGGTAAGCTGGCCGAGCAAGATGCCGCCGTGGTGCTGGACGACCTGCCGGGCGCGGAAGACCTGTTCGCCCGCCTGGAACCGGTGTCGCTCCAGAAGCTGTACGGCCACTACTACTATGTGCCCATCGGCGCCGATGTCACGCTCATGATCTACAACAAGGCGCTGTTCGAAGAAGCGGGCCTCGACCCGGACGATCCGCCCGCGACCTGGGACGAGTTCCTGGCCGCTGCCGCCGCGATCGACGCGCTGCCCAACCGTGAAAACGGCGACGAGGTCTACGGCACCGTCTTCTGGAACGAGGCACTGCAATGGGGCGGCTGGTACTGGAACATGCTCCAGCCCATCTACCTGAACGCCAACCAGGGCCAATGCCAGCTTCTGAACAACCTCGCCACCGACATCATCTTCGACCGCGAAGAGTGCGCGCTGGGCGAGTTCTTCGAGTTTGCGAAGGCCGCGCAGCAGTACGCGCCGCCCACCATGGAGAAGAACTTCTTCGGTCGCAACATTGGCATGTGGCTGCAATACGGTTACTCGTGGGAGCCGAACCTCCAATCGGCGGCGGGCGAGCCGATGGTGATCGGCGAGGATGTCGGCGTGGCGCCGGTGCCGGTCCCCAATGAAGGCGACACTAGCTTCACGACGTTCGGCGGGCGCGGCATGATGATCCTCAAGAGCACGCCCGAACGCGAGGCCCGCGCGTGGCACTTCCTCAACTTCTTGATGGAAGACGAGAACAACTACCAGTTCATCACCGAGCTGGGCTACCTGCCCGTGATCCTCGCGCTCCAGGATGATCCGTACTTCCAGGACCCGGCGCGCCAGCCGTTCGTGGAACTGCTCGCGCATGGCTACGTGCCGGAACAGTTCGCCACGGCGGACAGCGCCGCGAGCGCCCTGCAAGGGGTCTACGGCCAGGTCGTCGTCGAAGATTCGGTGCCGCTCGAAGAGTCGGTTGCAACCGCTGCCCAGAAAGCCCGCGAAGCGATCCAGGGCAGCTAACCTAATCGTGCATCCAGGGGGGCGCGGACGAGCACGTGCCCCCCTGAGGAGTCGTCTATGGTTTCCTCCCGCGCCCTGGACACGCCGGAACGCGCCGGCGCCGTGCCTTCCAGCCTGTTCCTCCGGATCAAACGCAGCCGGTGGGGATACATATTCGTGTCTCCCTGGGTCGTCCTGTACCTGTTCTTCGGCCTGTACCCGCTGGTGCTGTCCTTCTACCTGACCTTTTTCGACTATTCGTTCGTCACGCCCGAAAATCGGACGTTCGTTGGCCTGGGCAACTGGATCGACGGCGTGACCGACTCGCTCTTCTGGAAATCGCTGTACAACATCGTGCTCAACCAGACGACGTTCATCGTCCTCAAAAACGGCCTGGGCCTGATCACGGCGGCGCTGCTGGTGCGCATCACCTGGGGCGCGCGCCTGTTCCGCACGATCTACTTCCTGCCGGTCATCACCTCGACGGTGGTGCTGATGACGATCGGCGACAACCTCGCCAGTCCCGGCGGCCCGGTTCAGAAAGTGCTGATCGACGCGGGCCTGATCGCCGGGCCGGTGTTCTGGAAATCGGACGACACGCTGCCGATGATCATCATCGCGTTGATCAACACCTGGAAGTGGTTCGGGATCAGCACCATCATCCTGCTGGCCGGCATGTACGGGATCGATCCGCGGCTCTACGAGGCGGCGGTGGTCGATGGCGCGAAGGGGTGGCAGTTGTTCCGCTACATCACGCTGCCCATGCTGCGCCCCCAGCTTTTCTTCCTGCTGGTGGTGGACATCATCAACGGCCTGCAGATGTTCACCGAAGTGTTCAGCATCGGGTTCAACGTCTACGGCGGGATCAACAACCAGGCGCTCACCCCGGTGCTCTATCTCTACGCCCAGGCGTTCGACCGTTCCAACGTGGGTTACGCCTCGACGCTGGGCCTGCTGCTGGCGTTCTTGATCGCGCTGCTCACGGCGCTCCAGTTCAGGTTCGTTCGCGCCGAGGCGGAGTGAGGGCGACGCGATGATCACATCTTTCCGGCGCATCTCCGCCTCTCTGGTCCTCACCTACGCGGCGCTGACCCTGGGCGCTATCGCAGTCGTCTACCCGTTCTTCTTCATGGTCAACAACTCGTTCAAGACGGGGCGCGAGATTCTGCACTCGCCCACCGCGCTGCCATCCACGATCACGCTGATCGGGTATACCGGCGTGTTCGAAGAGCTCGACGTGCTGCTGCTGTTCAAGAACTCGCTGATCCTCGCCGTCTCGATCACGCTGCTGAACACGCTGTTGAGCGCCCTGGCGGGCTACGCTTTCGCCAAGATCCCCTTCCCTGGGCGGGGCCGGATCTTCGGGTTCATGCTGATCACGATGATGATTCCCGGCGTGTTGTTCCTCATCCCGTCCTACGTGTTCATCTACAATCTCGGCTGGGTGGGGCACTACCACGCGCTCATCATCCCCTCTGCCGTGTCGGTGTTCAACATCTTCCTGGTGCGCCAGTTCATGCTCGGCATCCCGGACGAAATCGTCGAGGCGGCCCGCATCGACGGCGCGGGCGATCCGACGATCTTCATGCGCGTGATCCTGCCGCTGGCGCGGCCCGCGCTGGCGACGGTGGCGATCCTGACCTTTATGGGCAGTTGGAACGACTTTTTCGGCCCCCTGCTCTACCTGAACCAGCCCGAACACTGGACGCTGCAACTGGGCCTGCTGCAATTCCGCGGCACGGTGCCGGGCGAAAATGCGGAGCAGATCTGGGCGCTGACCACGCTGATCACCCTGCCGATCGTCGTGGTGTATTTCTTCATTCAGGAACAGTTCGTCAAAGCGTTCGCAAATGTATCGCTGAGTAAATGACGATGGCCGAGACGACGATGATTCCCCCCACCCCCAGCACCCAGCGCGCGCGCGGGTCGCGCTCCCGAATGGCGATTCTGGCAATCGCCGCCGTGGTGATTTTCGTCGGCACCTACATCCTGGCCTGGTGGGACGCCTACCGGCTCTCGACGTCCTACCTGGCCGACGCCGACGCCAGCTACCAGGCAGGGCGCTACCTGGACTCGCTGCTTGGCTACGAGGAATACGACCGCGCGAAAGAAAAGTACGTCGATCGCGGCGGCTACATTCAGGTGAAACGCATCTGGGAAGACAGCTACGCGCTGCCGCGCCCCGGCGAGATCCAGCGCGCCGAACAGCGCATCGACGAGATCATCTACACGCACCTCACGCTGGAGGAGGCGGAGCAGTTCGTGCAGCAGAACATCGGGCGTCACAACCCGTACATGGGCCTGATCTACCTGCGGCTCGGCGAGCTGTACGAGGCCGGCGGGCAGCTTCGCGATGCCCAGGATGTTTACGAGTCCATTCCCGACCTGTTTCCCGGCGATGACGCGTTGATCGAGCGCGCCCGCCGCGATCTCGAGAATCTTCTGGACCAACAGGCCGGTTAGTCTCGTTCCTTGTGGAGTGGAGCATTCATGGCACAGTTGCAGAACCAATACGGCTATTTCAGCGACGACGGCAGCGAATACGTCATCACCCGTGCCGACACCCCCATGCCCTGGATCAACGTCCTGACGAATGGCGACTATGGGCTGACGCTGTCCCAGGCGGGCAGCGGGTATAGCTGGCGCACCCACGCCACCCTGAACCGGGTCACCCGCTGGGAGCAGGATCTGATCCGCGACGAGTGGGGCAAATACCTGTACCTGCGCGACGCCGACTCCGGCGAGTTCTGGTCGCCCACGCGGCAGCCGTGTGGCGCGGGGCTGGAGGCGTACCGGGTCCGGCACGGCATGGGCTACTCGGTGATCGAGTCCCGGCGCGGGACGCTGGCGCAGTCGGTCACGTATTTCGTCCCGCCGGGCGATCCGTGCGAGATCTGGCTGGTGCGCCTGGAGAACCACGGCGATACGCCGCGCCGCCTGCACGTCTTCACCTACCTGGAATGGCTGTTGGGCGCGGCCCCGGACTGGCACCGCGAGTTTCACCGCACGTTCATCGCGATCGAGTTCGACGCGGACCACGGCGCGCTGCTGGCGACGAAGGTGCTGTGGGAGTTCCCGGTCGAAGGCGCGGTGCACTGGAACCGCGTGTGGCCCTACGTGGCGTTTCACAGCGCGTCCGTTCCACCCGCCGGATTCGACGCCGACAAGCGCGATTTCCTGGGGCGGAACGGGGGCATCCACCAGCCGCAGGCTGTCATCGCCGGGCGGTCGGCCAACCGCGCGGGCCGCTGGGGCGATCCGGTCGGCAGTTTGCGGCTGGAGGTAACCCTGGCGCCCGGCGAGGTGCGCGAGATCGCCTTCACCCTGGGCGCTGCGGACAGCCGCGACCACGCCCTCGCGCTGGCGGCGCGCTATCAGGACACGGCCACCGTCCGCGCCGCGCTGGACGACGTGCGCGCGCGCTGGCGGGACAGGATCGGCCCGCTGGTCGTCGAGACGCCCGACCCGGCGCTCAACGTGCTGGCGAACGGCTGGCTGCAATACCAGGCGATTGCAGGGCGGTTGGAGGGGCGAACCGCGTATTACCAGACCGGCGGCGCCTACGGGTTCCGCGACCAGTTGCAGGACAGCCTGATCTGGCTGCTGCTGGGTTCCCCTGAGAAGACTATCGAGCAGATCCGGCTGCACGCCGCGCACCAGTACCAGGACGGCGTCGTCCTGCACTGGTGGCACCCGCTGGCCGAAACCGGCTTGCGCTCCAACTACAGCGACGATCTGCTCTGGCTGCCGTTCGTGGTGCTGCACACCGTCCGCGAGACGGGCGACCCCAGCTTCCTGGACGAATCGATTCCGTTCTACGACGGCGGCGCGGCCTCACTGCGCGAGCACTGCATGCGCGCGTTCGAGGTGGCCCTCCGGCGGCGCAGCGAGCGTGGGCTGCCGCTCATCCTCGAAGGGGATTGGAACGACGGGCTGAACGCCGTTGGGCCAGAAGGGCGCGGCGAAAGCGTGTGGATGGCGCACTTCCTGTATTACCTGCTGTGCGCCTGGGCGGATATGCCGTTCTGCGAGCCGGAGGCGGCGGCGCGCTTCCGCAAGGAAGCGGCCCGGCTGCACCAGGCCGTGAACACCCACGCGTGGGATGGCGCGTGGTATTGGCGCGCCTCGAACGACAACGGCGAGCTGGTGGGTTCGAGCCGGGCGCCGGAGGGCCAGATCTTCCTCAACGCCCAGACGTGGGCGGCCCTGTCCGGCACGGCGGACCGCGACCGCGCGCAGCAGGTCTTGGCCGCGGCCCGGCAGCACCTGTATTCCGATTACGGCCCGCTGCTGCTGGCCCCGGCCTATACCCAACCCAACCCGAACATCGGCTACCTGTCGCGCTATGCCCCCGGCGTGCGCGAGAACGGCGGCGTGTACTGTCACGCGGCCTGCTGGGCAGTGCTGGCCGAGGGGCACGTGAACGGCGCCCAGGCTGCCTACGACGTGTGGCGCAGCTTCTGCCCGCCCGTTCGCGCCCAGGACCCCGACCGGTACGCGGGCGAGCCGTACGTGATGCCGGGCAACGTCGCCGGGCCGCTGGCTGCCGTCCCCGGCCAGGCGGGCTGGACGTGGTACACCGGGTCGGCGGCGTGGTACCTGCGCGCGCTGGTCGAGGGCGTGCTCGGCGTGGAGGCGCACGTGCCGGGCCTGCGCGTGCGTCCCGGCCTGCCGGATGGCTGGGATCGCTTCCGCCTCAAGCGCGCGTTTCGCGGCGCGGTGTATGACATCACCGTACGACGGGCGGCCAACGACGAGCGGGGGGGCTGGCGCGTCGATGGCGTGCGCTGGCACGGCGAATATCTCCCCCTCGCCGAAGCCGGCACCGTCCAGCAGGTCGAGATCGTCATCTGACCAGCTGAGTCCCCGTTCCCCCAGCCCGGCACTATTCCCGAAACAGCCAGACGGGGCCACCGCGCGCGGCCTCGTCGCATTGTGGCGGCGCGTGGATGGTTTTCTTGGCGTGCGCTTGACAACGGCTGCAAACAGTGATTAAATCGGTTTAGTAAATCGGTTTAAACGCCTGCCGTCGATCTATAGAGAGGAGTCTGTAACTGCCCCATTTCCGCCATTGGTTTACCAGTTCGCTGCCAATCAATGCTTTTGTCCAGACCTAGCACTTGAGGAGAACAGGAAAAATGAAACGACTATTTCTCGTGCTGGCGATCATCACCGTGCTCGTCGTGGCGCCGGTGCTGCATTCGACCGGGGCCATCCGCCCGGCTTCCGCCCAGGAGCCGGTCAAGCTCACGTTCTGGAACTACTGGGATGGTAAGAACGGCGAGACGATCCAGGCGCTGGTCGACCGCTACAACGCCGAACACCCGGACGTCGAGATCGAAAACGTGTTCGTTGGGTGGAACGAGCTGCTGCCCAAGCTCCAACTGGCCGTGGCCGGGGGCGACAGGCCGGACCTCGCCGCCGCCGACATGGTGTGGATGCCGTACCTGGCGAAGTCGGGCGCGCTGGTCCCGCTCGACAGCTTCGTCGAAGCTTCAGCGATCGCTATCGACGATTTCTACCCCGCGCTGCTGAACGTCAATACCTACGACGACCAGATGTACGGCCTGCCCGTGAGCACCAATAACCTCGAGTTGTTCATCAACACAGACCTGGTCGCTGCCGCCGGGCTGGATCCGGCAACGCCGCCAACCACCTGGGCGGAGCTGATGGACTACGCGACGCAGTGTGCCAACCCGGACGAGGGAATCGTCGGCATGGAACTGTATACTCAGACCGGTGAGGGGCTGACGTGGCAGTATCAGGTCTATCTGTGGCAGGCGGGCGGCGACTTCCTCAGCGAGGACCTGTCGCAGGCCGCCTTCAATTCCGATGCGGGCTTGCGGGCGCTCCAGTACTGGCTCGACCTGATCGATGCGGGCGCTTACGCCATCTCCGACTGGGGGCTGTTCGGCCAGGGGCAGGCGTGCATGGTGATGGACGGCTCGTGGATGGTCGGCATCTGGGCCGACACCGCGCCGTTCGAATGGACGACCGCCCAAATGCCGTATCCGGAAGACGGTGAGCCCGCCACCAACATGGGCGGCGAGCACATCTTCATCATGAGCGACGACGAAGCCCGGCAGCAGGCCGCGTGGGACTTCATCCAGTGGGTCACCAGCGCCGAAGTCCAGCTCGAATGGGACATGGAGACCGGCTTCATGCCCATCCGCGACTCCGTCGCCACCAACCCGGACTTCCAGACGTGGATCGAGGAGAACGAGCCGCGCCTGATGCCGTTTGTCGAGATGCAGCAATACGCCCATAATCGTCCTCCAGTAGAACAGTACTCGGAGCTGTCGGACGTCTTCTCCGCCATGATCGAGCGCGCGATCTACGGGCAGATGAGCCCGCAAGAAGCCCTGGACGCGGCAGCCGCCGCCGTCAACAGCCTGCTCCGCTAAGCGCGAGCACTGCCCTGGGGTGCGGCCTGCGAGCGCCCCAGGGTATCACCCTTTCGACGCGACCGAGGTTCGAGAATGACCGCCATTGCTCGTATGCGAACAGGCTGGAATCGCGCCAACCGCCGGGGCGATCTCTCGGCTGCCGCGCTGGCGCTGGCGCCGGCCATCGTCCTGTTCGCGCTGTTCAACATCTATCCCCTGCTCTATTCGGGCTACCTGAGCGTCATGGAATGGGACGGCTTCAGCCCGGACAAGGAATACGTCGGGCTGGACAACTACAAGGCGCTCTACGAGTCCGCCATGTTTCGCAACGCGCTGACCGTCACGTTCACCTACACAGTGGGCACGACCCTGCTCGGCGTGGCCTTCAGCCTGCTGGTGGCGGTCCTGCTCAACTCGGGCATACGCGGTCAAAACATCTATCGCCTGGTGTATTTCCTGCCGGTGGTGACCTCGACGGTCGCGGCGGCGGTCGTGTGGCGCTACCTGATGAATCCCGGCAGCGGCTACGCCGACGTGCTGCTGCGCGATCTGGGCCTCACGCCGCCCTCGCCGTCCTGGCTGCGCAACCCGGACTGGGCGCTGCGCATCGTGATCCTGGTCGGCGTGTGGAAGCGGCTGGGCTTCAACATCGTGATCTACCTCGCCGGGCTGCAAAATATCCCCAAGGAATATTACGAAGCGGCCACCGTCGATGGCGCGGGGAGCTGGGATCGCTTCCGGCGCATCACCGTGCCCCTCATCGCGCCGATCACGCTGCTGCTCATCATCATGTCGATCATCGACTCGTTCCTGATCTTCGACGTGGTTTACGTCATGACCGACGGCGGCCCCATCGGGACGACCGAAGTCGTCGGCCTGCTGCTGTACCGGCAGGCGTTCCGCTATTTCAACCTGGGCACCGCCTCGGCGATGGGCTGGGTGATCTTCGCCATCGTGTTCGTGATCACGCTGATCCAGTGGAAGTTCTTCGGCGCCCGCGAGGCAGGGCTATGAGCGCCGTAACCGCCCGACTGGAACACGGACCTGGGGCGCTGCTGCGGCGCGTGCCGTGGAGCAAGCTGGTCATTCACCTGGTGCTGCTGTCCGGCGCGTTCGTCATGATCGTCCCCTTCCTGTGGATGGTGACGCTGTCGCTCAAGCCGGTCGAGCTGACCAACCAGCCGCCGTACCTCTTCCCGTCCACGTTCGAGTTCGCCAACTATTCCCGGGCGTGGGACGCGGCGCCGTTCGCCCGCTACTACCTCAACTCGATCGTGATGACGGGCGGCATCGTCGTCGGGCAGGTGATCTTCTCGTCGCTGGCCGCCTACGCGTTCGCCCGGCTCCACTTTCCGGGGCGCGATGTGCTGTTCATGCTCTTCCTGGGGACGATGATGGTTCCGTTTCACGTGATCCTCATTCCGTCCTACCTCATCGTCGACCGCCTCGGCTGGATCGACTCATACACCGCCCTGATCGTGCCGCGCATGGTCAGCGCGTTCGGCATCTTCCTGCTGCGGCAGTATTACCAGGGCATCCCGCGCGAGCTGGACGAGGCCGCCATGATCGACGGCGCGAGCCGCCTGGGCATCTGGTGGCGGATCATCGTGCCGCTCTCGGGACCGGGCCTGGCGACCCTGGGAATCTTCGCCTTCATGTTCGCCTGGAACGATTTTCTCTGGCCGCTGGTCGTCACCAACGATCCCGACATGCGCACCGTGCAGTTGGGGCTGGCGATGTTCCAGGGTCGCTACGGGACCCAGTGGACGCTGCTGATGGCGGGCACAGTCACCGCCACGCTGCCCACGCTGCTGGTCTTCTTGCTCAGCCAGCGCTGGTTCATCCAGAGCGTGGCACAATCTGGGTTGAAGGGATGACACTATGACTCAAGCCTGGGCTGCGCCGCGTTGGGTGCGCGAGCGCGTGTTCTACCAGATTTTTCCCGAGCGCTTCCACAACGGCGATCCCGCCAACGACCCGCCCGGCACCGTCCCCTGGGACAGCGAGCCGACCCGCGAGAACTTCTTCGGCGGCGACCTGGCCGGGATCGCGCAGAAGCTCGATTACCTGGAGCGCCTGGGCATCAACGCGCTCTACCTGACGCCGTTCTTCGCGGCGCGGACCAATCACCGGTACGACACGTCCGACTACCTGCGGATCGATCCCGCCGCCGGCAGCCCGGACGACTTCCGGGCGTTGATCGACGCGGCGCATGGCCGCGACGTGCGCGTGGTGCTCGACGCGGTGTTCAATCACTGCGGCGATGGCTTTTGGGCGTTTCAGGACGTCGTGCAGCGCGGGGCCGCGTCGCCGTACGCGGACTGGTTCGACGTCCGCGCCTACCCGATCGACGACCGCCCACCCTCGTACCAGACGTGCGGCGGCGCGCCGTTCCTGCCCAAGCTGAATCACGCCAACCCCGCCGTGCGCGACTACCTGCTCGGCGTCGCTCGCCACTGGCTGGAACAGGGCGCGGATGGCTGGCGTCTCGACGTGCCGTGGAAAGTGCCCCTGGACTTCTGGCGCGCGTTCCGCGGCGCCGTCCTGCAGACGAGGCCGAACGCGTACATCGTGGCGGAGGTCTGGCGCGGGGCCGGTCCGTGGCTGGGCGGCGACACCGTCCACAGCATCATGAACTACCGGCTGCGCGACGCGATCCTCGACTACTGCGCGCTGGATCACATGGACGCCGAGGACTTCGACTACGAGCTGCGCCAGCTTCGCGCGGAGCACGGGCCGAGCGCGCCCTATCACCTGACGCTGCTGGGCAGCCACGACACGCCCCGCATTCTGACCGCGTGCGGCGGCAGCACCGACCGGGCGCGGCTCGCCGCGATCTTCCAGCTCACGTATATCGGCGTGCCGATGATCTACTACGGCGACGAAATCGGCATGGCGGGCGCGAACGATCCCCTCTGCCGCGCGGGGATGGTATGGGACGAAGGGCGCTGGAATCACGCGCTGTTCGAAACGTACCGCCGCCTGATCCGGCTCCGGCGCGAGCACGCCGCCCTGACCGATGGCGCGTTCGAGACGCTCCTGGTCTTCAACGGCGTGTATGCATTTCACCGCCATACGACCTATGATCACGTCGTGGTCGTGCTGAACCCGCGCGACGCGCAGCGGGCCATGAGAATCCCCCTGGGCGAAGCGGCCCCACGCGCGCGCGCCTGGGTGGACGCCCTGACCGACCGGCGTTTCGCCGCAAGCGACGATCATCTCGTCATCGAGCAACTTCCGGCGCAGTCCGGACTCGTACTGGTACCCGAAGAGAGCAGCCATGGCTAAGGTGACGATTGCCGAAATTGCCCGCCGCGCGGGCGTCTCGAAGACAGCCGTTTCGTTCGCCTTCAACTACCCCGAACGGCTGTCCGAAGAAACGCTGCAGCACATCCTCCGCGTTGCCGAGGAAGCGGGCTACGCGCCCGATCCCGTCGCCAGCAACCTCAAGACGCGGCGCACGGGCTGCATCGGGATTCTCGTGCCGCAGCCGATCCCGATCATGACGCGCAACCCGCACACGCTGGCCTTCATCGAGGGCGTGGGGGACGTCTGCCACGAGGCGGGCCTGTCCCTGATGCTCGTCCCGCCGCTGCGCGGCAACCTGCGGCGCGCCATCGTCCGGGCCGCGGTGGACGGTTTTCTCACCATGGGGCTGGAAACGTTCAAGGCGACGATGGTGGTGCTCCAACAGCGCGGGGTTCCCTTCGTGATGGTGGACAGCGACCCCACGCCGGACATCCCCTGCGTCAACATCGACGACGAAGCCGGGGCCTATGCCGCCATGTCGTATGCCCTGCAAAACGGGCACCGCGACATCGCCATTCTGGGCATCCGGTCGGGGCATCACGGGGATTACCGGAAATACGCCGGCACGCTGCACCGCCGCATCACCGGCTACGCGCGGGCGCTGGACGAGGCCGGGCTCTCGCTCGAAGACCCCGGCATCCGGCTGGTGGAAGTCGAGTGCGACGCCGAGGGGGGGCACGATGGCTTTCACGCCGTCTGGGGGGCGCGCTGGCGCCCGACCGCGATCGTCGCCATGGCCGACATCATCGCTATCGGCGCGATGCGCGCCGCGCGCGCGCTGGGCGTGGGCGTGCCCGACGACGTCTCGCTGATCGGTTACGACGACGTCGAGCCGAGCGCCCTCACCTGCCCGGCGCTGACGACCATCCGCCAGCCAACGATCGAGAAGGGCCGCGTGGCCGCCGGGCTGTTGATCCAGCGCATCGAGGACGAGGAACACCGGGCCGAGCACGTCACGCTCCCCGTCGAGCTGATCGAGCGCCAGTCGTTCACGCGGCGCGGCTGAGTCTCCGGCGCAGGGGCGCGGAACCGCTCAGCCCTGCAGGTCATCCGTACCGCGCTGGACGAGCCCGTGATGCCACGCCAGTGCGGCGGCCTGCGTCCGGTCCGCGACGCCGAGCTTGTTCAGGATGGCGCTCACGTTGTTCCGCACGGTGCCCTCGGCGAGCGCGAGCCTCTCGGCAATGTCCGTGTTCGTCAGGCCGCGCGCGATGTAGCGCAAGATGGCGAGTTCGCGCTGGCTGAGCTCGGCGAAGATCGACGTGTCCGGCCTGATCTGCTGCCGCGCCAGGGCGAGCAGCTTGTCGGCCACCGCTGGATCGATGTGCGTCCGGCCCTCGACGGTGCCTTTGATGGCGGCGATGATGTCATCCCCGCCGGAGTCCTTGAGCAGGTAGCCCGACGCGCCCGCCCGAATCGCGTCGAAGACCCACTCATCGGCGCTGTACGTGGTCAGCACGAGGATGTGCGTGTCCGGGTACTGCTCGCGGATGGCGCGCGTCGCGCGGATGCCGTTCATGCCCGGCATCTTCAGGTCCATCAGCACGAGGTCGGGCTTCAGCTTGCCGACCATCTCGACCGCCTGGGCGCCGTCGTACGCCACCCCGATGACCTCGATCGCCGGCGCGAGGTTGAGGATCACGCGCAGGCCCTCGGTCACGACGACCTGATCATCCACCACCAACACGCGTATCATGCTCACTCCTCGACCGTCAGGCGCACGGTCGTGCCTTTGCCCGGCGCGCTGGCGATTTCGAGATGGCCGCTGCACAACAGCGCGCGCTCGCGCATCCCCACCAGCCCGTAATGCCCTTCGACCGGCACGGCTTCCGGATCGAAGCCGACGCCATCGTCGGCGACTGTCAGCCGGAGCGCGCGCGAGTCGCGGCGCAGCGAAACGGTCACAGTCTGCGCGTGGGCGTGGCGGGCGGCGTTGTTCAGCGCTTCTTCGGCGACGCGGTACATCCCCTGCTCGATCTCCGGAGGCAGTCCATCCAGGTCGCTCGCCGCGTCGAGCCCGATCGCGATGCCGCTGCGCTCGGACACCGACTCGACGAGCTGGCGCAGCGCGAGCGCAAGGCCCAGGTCCTCCAACGGACTCGCCCGCAAGGCTTGCAGGGCGCGGCGCGCCTCCTGCAGACCGCTGCGGGTCAGCTCCTGCAGTTGTTTGAGGGTGTTTTGGGCGTTATCCGGGTCCTGGTCGAGCTGCTTGTTGAGCGCCTCGAGCTGCACCGCGACGGCGCTCAGCGTGTGGGCCAGCGTGTCGTGCAGCTCGCGCGCCAGCCGGTTGCGCTCGTGGCTGATCGCCAGCCGCTCGACCGCCGTCGCGTACTGTGTCAGCTTGACGTTTTTCGCGGCCAGCGCCTTGCGGTCGGATTTCTGGCCGCGCACCAGGCGCACGACGATGAACCCCACAACGGGATAGATCACCATTCGCCCGGCGATGTCGTCCTGAATGAACGCCACCGGCGCGCCTTCGAGGGTGGACAAGGGCAGCGCCAGAACCCATTGCAGCGCGGCGGTGAGCACCGTGAAGGCGAGCACAGCCCGGAAATTGTACTGCGCGGCGGTGATGATCATCGGCACGAACAGCAGCATGAACAACTGCTCGATGATGTTATCCGGGTTTGGCTGCATCCCGTGATCGGTGAGCCACAGGACGTGGAACCACTGCGCCAGCGTGGATCCCACCGCGGCAATCGCCAGGCCCACCGGCAGATACCAGCGCGCCAGCCGCCGCTGCAGCCAGCCCGAATACAGGTACAGCAGCATGATCACGGCGGTGAGCGTGCCCACAACCATCAGTGGCCGGACCGGTTTGGCCGGGTCGCCGGTCTGCTCGAGCAAATCGAGGCCGTACACCAGCAGCCAGAAACCGTTCATCAGGCGAAAGAGCGAAAGCAGTTCGGGTTCGATCTGTGCGCGTTTCATCACCCACCATCGTAACACAGGTCCCACATCGCCCCTAGTGACGCGCGTCATGGCGGGCCGTGCAGACTGCACGATCGCTGGTGATCGCGCCCACTTCAAGCCGGTCGCCGGCTGTGATACAGTGAAATTCGAGTTCGCACTACACGCCCGCGAATCGCGCGGGCCGTGCAGCGAAAAGGCCAGGAGGTTGCATGTCCAACACAACAGCCATACGTATCGAAAATCTGCACAAACATTTCGGCTGGCGGCAGAGCAAGCGCGTCCAGGCGGTGAAGAACCTCAACCTGGAAGTAGCCGCCGGCCAGGTCTACGGCTTCCTGGGGCCCAACGGCGCCGGGAAAACGACCACCATCCGGATGCTGCTCGACCTGATCCGGCCCAGCCAGGGCGACGTTTACCTGTTCGGCAAGCACGTCCAGCGCGAGCGCGACGTGCTGAGCCGGGTCGGCTCGCTGGTCGAGGGCGCGTCGTTCTACGACTTTCTGAGCGGGCGGCGCAACCTGGAGATATTCGCGCTCACGTCCAACCTCGACCTGCCGCGCGCGCGGTTCGACGAGGTGCTGAAGCTGGTCGACATGGAGGCGCGCTCCGTGCGGCGGGTCAAAGGTTATTCCACCGGAATGAAGCAGCGCCTGGGCATCGCAGCGGCGATGCTGACCGATCCCGATTTGCTCATCCTGGACGAGCCGGCCAACGGGCTGGACCCGCAAGGCATCAGCGAGATACGCGCGCTGGTGCGCAGGCTGGCCGACCAATACGGCAAGACCATCTTCCTGTCCAGCCACCAGTTGGGCGAAGTCGAGCAGGTCTGCGACCGGGTCGCGATCGTCAACAAGGGCGAGCTGGTCCGCGAGGGGCGCGTGGCCGACCTGGTGACGGCGAAAGCGCAGTTTCGCATCCGGGCCAACCCCATCGAGCGGGCGATGGCCGTGATCGACGGGCATTGGACGGTCACGCCCCAGGGCGGCAGCGGTGACGCCCTGCTGGTCGACGTGGCAGACGGCGAGACGCCCCTCGTCGTCAAGAGGCTGGTCGACAACGATATTCAGGTCTACGAGGTATCGCCTCACCGGCAGTCGCTGGAGGACTACTTCTTATCCGTGACGGAAGGGGAAAACTCGCATGTGGGTTAGATTGTTCCGCGCCGAATGGCGCAAGATTACCGGCAACCGCTGGGCGACGGGCTGCATGATCGGGGTTTTCCCGGCGTTGGCGTTTCTGGTGATCGTCCTCGGCCTGCTGGCCTCTGCTTTCTCGTCCAGCTTCCGGGCGAGCTACGAAGACAATCTGTGGACCGAGCTCGCCATCGTCCCCTGGCTGATCCCGAACAACCCGCTGGGGCGGGGCCTGCTGCTCGGCTTCACGGCGGTGCTGTTCGCCGGGGAATACCAGTGGAACACCTGGAAGACGATCGTGCCGCGCAGCCGGCGCGTGCCGCTCATCCTGGTCAAGTTCGTCACGGTCGCGCTGTTCGTCGTCTTCGCGTTCACGCTGATGTCGGTCATATGGGGCGTGGGCGGCGGGCTGCTGGCGCTGGCGACCGATACGGGCTACGGCCCGGCGCTGTCCGGCGACGTGCTCAGGGACTTCGCCACCGACTACGGGCGGCAAATGCTGTACGCGTTCGTCGGCACCATGATCGCCGCCGGGTACGCCTCGCTCGCCGCGATGATCACCCGGTCGATTCTGGGCAGCGCAATCACCGGCATCGTCCTCGCCATCGGCGAGACAATGCTGCTCGTCCCACTGTACCTGATTTCGAGTTTGTTGGATACGAACACGTTCCTGCACTTCTACCGGTTTCTGCCCAGCTACAACCTGCTCAACGTGCTGTCCTGGTCGTACGACAAATCCGCCAGCGGTCTCGAGCTGCCCTCCGGCAGCATCGTCACCGACAGCCAGCTCTTTTCCGAAGCGGTGCTGGCGTGCTGGGTAATCGGCCTGATCGCGCTCACCGCGGTCCTGTTCCAGCGGCAGGACATCACCAACTGAGGCCGCCCCGCGATCGCGCTGATCACGAGGGCGCAGACGCGCCGCCGGATGCCCACACCACCGCGCGGGGAGGGATCGCCAGCTCCCTCTCCCCGGCGGGGGTGGTCAACGTCAGGCCGCGCGTCTCGGCGGCGGGGTTGTAGAGCAGGAAGCGCCGCTCCCCCGGAATCGGCCCAAGCTCCACGCAGGGCACGTCCAGGCTCAAGCACAGCACGTCGGGCTGGTCGACCGCGCCCAGCCCGTCGAACAGCAGCGCGCTCCAGAACACCTCCCCCGCGCCGTACAATTCTTTGCCCAGGTGCGCCATCGAGGCGGACTCGGCAGTCGCCAGGTCTTCGTAGGGGATGGCCGGGCACGGCCCGCGCCGGAGATCGGCGGGCAGGAACGGGTCGAAGAACGCGACATTGTGGCAGCGCTGCAGGTTCGCCACAGCCGCCATCAGCGGCGCGGGGCCGATCTCCGACCGGAGCAGCTCCGGCCACGCGATCAGCACTTCGACGTTTTCCTTGTAGGCCGGGTAGCACAGCGAGGCGCACGCCTGGAACATCCCGCGTGGATCGTAGGACGGCACGGCCGGGTCGCGGCTCCAATAGGCCATGCGCAGCGCCAGCCGGGTGAAGTCTGCGGCCACCCGCGCCCAGCCGCCGCCGGGATCGATCCCCTGCCGGTGCAGGTAGGCCGCGCTGGCGGCAGCGAACGACAACTGCTGCGGCTCGTGGGTGAGCTGGTGCGGGGGGAGCCGGTGCAGCACGCGCAGTGCCCGAACGGCCTCGTCCAGCCAGCCCCCGGCGCCGCCGTCCAACTGGTGGGCGAGCACGCATCCGGCGGCGTACAACCCGCCCACGCTGGCGTTCAACAGGCTGGCGCGCGGCTCCCAGTCCGCCGCGTTGGCAAACAGCGGGAACACGTAGCCCGTGTTGTGGGCCAACTGCCGCGCGCCGCGCAGCGCGTTCCGGAACATGGTGAGCAGCGCGCCGTCCCCGGTGAGATACGCCACCCACGGCAGCTTGATCAAGGCGTTTTCCAGGAAGTACCACGTATCCATGAAACTGTCGCCGTCGCGCGGGGGAAAGCCGTTGGCGACGTAATCCCACTGCGGGCGGTCGAACAGCGGCAGCGTGGCGAGCAGGCGCTCGGCCAGGGCATCGGCGCGCGGGTCCGGGTGGGCCTGCCGCCACAGCAGCAGCGGCCACAGCACGTCGAGCTGCGTCATCAGCTCGAAGCCGCGCGGCGTGTCGCGGCCCGCCGCGGAGCTTCCGCGCACGTAGGCCCGCAGCCCGTCCCGCCCCTGGGCCGTCACCCAACAGGCATCGTGTCCCAGGTCGTCCAGCGTGCGCCCCGCCATGGCCTGCCAGGGAACCGCGTCCGGGTGCACGCTGGGCGCGGGATCGAGCAGCGGCGCCAGTGCGTCGACCAGCGCCTGCTGCGCTTCCCAGGGCGACGGGATCGCCGCCCGGTGGCGTTGGGTGAACCACCAGCGGAAGCGGTGATCGCCCGGTTCCAACCGGAACAGCACGTCCGGGGCGTTGGGCAGCAGCCCGATCCCGTAGCGCCCCACCGGACGGTACGCGGTCACCTCGCGCACGGTGAAGTGGTAGAAACGGCGCGGCGCCCACAGGAACGCGTCGCCGGGGAAATAGCATATCGTCTCGGTACTCGTCGCGTGATCGTACAGGTACCCGGCAGCGAGATCGTTGCCGGGCAGGCCCCCCTGGTTGACGGTCGGCGCGCGCAGCACGGTCTGCCGCCACGTGTGCGCCTGCCGCGCGTTCAGGTCGTCCAGCGCCGCGATCCACAGGATCATGGCGGGATTCAGGTCGAGGGGCTGCTCGACCTGCACGAGCGTATCCAGCCAGAAGCCGCCCGCTTCCGGAAATATGCGCGCGTGCCAGCGCCATTCCGGCCCCGCCCCGGCCAGCGTATCGGCCCCGGCCTCGGACGATTCCAGGCTGTCGATCGGGCGGAAGCCCGCCGTCGCTGCCGGAACCCACTCCGCGCCGTGACGCACCTCGGTTACCAGCGCCCACGTAGCCCCGCCGTCCCGCGTGATGCCCAGCCGCATCGCACCGCTTTCGTGCCAGTTCACCGCCTCAGCCTTCCCCGCGCGCCGCCCGGCGCAGGTCGTCGAAAAACGGGGGGCGTCCCTCCCGCACGCACGCCGCCGCGTAGATCAGCATGGCGGCGGACCACGTCTGCCAGTCCTCGCCGCGCGGCGTGCCGTCCACCGCGAGCCACTCGTTGAACCCGAACGCGAGCCCGGGACGGCGCGCCGGGCGGACGCTCTCGGCCAGCGCCGCCAGCTCGCGGCGGGCCTGTTCCATCTGTCCCGCGGCAACCAGCGCCGCCACGTACCACCCGGCGATGAACGGCCACACCCCGCCGTTGTGATAGTCGCCGGGCCGGTTGAACTGCTCGTAGCGCGGGCGCCAGTCCGGGTCGTCCCGCCGAATCGCCGGGATCAGGCACGGCGGCAGGACGGCGCCCGATGCGGCGCATGCCTCCGCGACCCAGGCCAGGATCGCGCGCGCCTTCTCCGGCGCGGCGAGTCCGAACACGATCGCCAGGCTGTTGCCCAGCAGGTCGAACCGGGCGCTGTAGTGGACCTTGTACGACCACAGGGCGTAATACGGTTGGTCCGGCAGGGCCAGCCCTTCGAGCACGTGCGCGGGCTTGCGCCCGTCCGCGATCACCGGCAGGTTGATCCGCTCGTACAGCGCGCCGGCCTGCACGTCCCGCCCGAACAGCCGCAGCGCCGCATAGACCAGCGTGTTGACGTACAGGCCGTATCCGGGCACCCACTGCTCGTCGCGCCAGTCGCTGGTCGGCTGTTGCGCGACCATCACCCGGTCGTCGGGACTCTGGTAAGCCAGCCACTTCAGGGCGCGACCGGCGGCCTCGTCCAGAAAGGCCGCTTCGCCGGTATGCGCCCGGTAGAGCGCCAGCCCGATCAGGAACAGCGGCGTGGTGTCGCTCGATCCCAGATCGCGCGGGTCATCGGCCAGGCCGGGGACCTGCCCGCGCGGCGACTGGTTGCGGGCGAGTTCTTCCAACACGCGGCGCAACGCGGCGATCAGGTCCGCGTCACCCGACAGGAGAATCCCCGGCGCGGCGATCATCAGGTCGCGCGTATACGGCTCGGGATAGCCCCAGCCCGCCGCCCGCGGGAGCGCGCCGTCCGGCGGCCCCTCCGCGTTGTGACGGAGCACCGCCAGCGCCGCCTCGACGGCCCTTTCGACATCCGGATCGAGCATCATACCCCGCTTTCAGGCCATCACCGCGACCGTCTGGCCGGTCGCGCCGCTCTCGGTGGCGGCGAGCGCAACCGCCAGGCTCGCCAGCCCGTCCTCCGGCGTGACAACCAGCGGCGCGTCCCCCCGGATCGCCGCGACGAGAGTCCGCATCCCTGCCTGGATGGCGCGCCGGTAATCCCCCTGGCGGTCGGGCGCCTCGACGCGCGCTTCCACCTGCGCGGCGAGCGTCTCGGTCGCGCCGCCATGCGCGAAGACGGCGCGCTCGCCCTCGTACCGCGCCAGCACGCGGAGATCGTCGCCCAGCATCTCGCCGAGCGGGGCCAGCCCGCCCGCATCGACCAGCCCCGACAGCACCAGCTCGGTCGGAATCCAGCCGGACAGCGTGAGGTGACCGCGCGCGCACGCGATGTAGATCGTCGTCTGCTCGATGAAGCCGATCCGGTTGAAGCTGTGATAGAACGTCGCCAGGACGCCGTCGCCATAGCGGACGGTCGCGCTCACCCGGTCCGCGCGGCCATCATCCCGCGCCTGGACCGTGCCGCTGGCAGCGTCCGGCCCGCGGCCTGCCAGTTGGTTGCACGCGTCGAAGAAGTGAACGCCGTGCTCCACGTGAATCCCGCCGCTCTGCGCCGGGTCCCAAAACCAGTGACCGGGCAGCAACGTGTCGTCCGTGGCGAAGTTCTCCAGCGAAAAATGCTGCAGCGGGCCGAACGCACCGCTCCGGACGATCTGCGCGGCGAGTTGGTGCAGGGGATGGAAGCGCAGCACGTAATCGACCGTGAGCTGGACTCCCGCCTCGCGCGCCGCCCGGATGACCGCCCGCGCATCGTCGAGCGACGTGGCGAGCGGCTTCTCGACGAACAGGTGCTTGCCCGCCCGCGCTGCGCCCAGCGCCATCGACGCGTGCAGGTGGGGCGGCGTGTTGATCGCCACGATGTCCACGCCGGGATCGGCCAGCAGGTCCTCGAAACGCGTGTAGACGCGCGCGCCGAACGCCGCCGCCGTCTGGGCGCGGGCGGGGTCCACGTCGGCGGCAGCGACGACGGCGCACTCCGGCATCCCGGCGAACGCGTCCAGGCAGAAGCGCCCGAAACCGCCCACCCCGGCCAGCCCGATCCCCATTCTGTGCTCAGCCATGCCGCCCCCTGGTTATGTCTCGGCGAAGGCGCGAACCTCCGCCTTGCTGACCGACGCGACCGCCATGACGTGATCGCCGCCACCGTAGTAGATGTGATAGGCGTCCTCGGTTTCGATGCCGCCGCAGGTGAACACGACGTTGGGCACGTCGCCCCACTGCTCGAACGGCCCCAGCGGGCAGAGGACCGGCTCGTCCTGGCGCTTGAGAATCCGCGCCGGGTCGTCCAGGTCGTGCAGCGCCACGCCCAGGCAGTAGACGCGGTCTTCGTTGTAGCCGTGATAGATGTTGAGCCAGCCCCACGGCGTCTTGAAGACCGGCCCGCCCGCGCCGATGCGCACGCTGTCCCACTGGCCGGGCCGCGGCTGCATGATGCTCTGGTGATCGGTCCAGTGCAGGAGGTCGTCGGAGTATGCCAGCCAGATGTCCGGCGGGCGGCGGTGGAACATGGCGTAGCGACCGCCGATCTTCTCCGGGAACAGGACCGCATCCTTGTTGTCTTCGTCCGGCAGCACGACGCCCAGCCGCTCCCACGCGATCAGGTTCGCGCTGCGCGCCAGCGCGACACGCGTCCCCTGCGGCGAGTACGCGGTGTAGAGCATGTAAAACACGCCGTCCAGCTCGGTGACGCGCGGGTCCTCCACGCCGAAGGATTCAACTTCGTTCGCCGGAGCCACCACCGGCTCGGCCAGGCGGTTGAAGTGGTACCCGTCGGCGCTGACCGCGCACCCAATCCGCGAGATGCGGTCCAGACCCTGGGCGCGGTAGAGCATGTAGATCAGGCCATTGTGGCGCGCCATCGCCGCGTTGAAGACGTTATCCGTCTCCCAGGCATTCAGCGGAGACGGGACCAGCAGCGGGTTTCCCGGATAGCGCGTCAGTGTCAAGCTCATCATTCCTCTCCTTGTTACGATGTCATACGATCATGTCGGGCAGCTTGCCATATGTAGTCAGGCGTTCGGTCACGGCCCGGCTGCCCAGCAGCGCGACAAAACTGGTCAGAAAAACCGCGAGCGGCAGGATGGTCAACAGGCTGAGCACCAGCGCCAGCGCGGTTGTGCCCAACAGGACGAAATCATAGACCGGGTTCGCCAGCGCCAGAAAGAGCGCGTTCTTCAGCGCAAGCCGCAGGTGCGCCACCGGCTGCACGACCAGAAAGGGCCAGGTATAGAACTGCACGGCGATCCACAACAGCCCGGCGCACGCGAACATCACCTGGATGAACACGCCCACGGCGCCCGCCGTCCTGCCGTAAAAGTCGATCCCCACCACGAGGATCGCGGCCACGACGGCGTTCGCCAGCGCCCAGCGATAGCTCACCCAGGCGTAGCGCTGCATCCCCAGCCACAGATCGCTGAAGTGCGCGCCCTTGCCCCGCGCGAGGCTGTGGGTCACCACGTACAGCCCGGCGGTCGCGGGCGGCAGCAGGATCACCGTCATGCCCAGCAGGAACCACACGAAATTCATCGTCGCCAGCCCGACCAGGCCGTTGTACCAGTCGCGGACCGTTTCCCACACGACATCCAACGCGGCGCGCATCACGGCTCCTCGGCCACGGTCACGTCGCCGGTGCGCGTGTCGTAGGTGAGCGTCAGCCGCGCGCCGTCCGGCCCGGCAAACACGCGCTGCGCGACGACCGGCTGAATCAGGAAGCCATCGACGTCCACGCGGCGCAGCGGCTCCGATCCGGCATAGGTCACGTGCAGGACATGGTCGCCATCGGCCAGCGCCACCGGCCCATCGCCCACCCGGTCGAGCCACAGGTAGCGGCGATCCGGGGCCGTGTTGGCGGGCACGACCATCTGATCGCCGCCGTCCAGCGACACGCCCACCGCCAGCGCGCGATCGCCTGCCGCCAGCACTTCCTCCGCGCCGCCCAGCGCGTCCAGGTCGCTGAGATCGTTCAGCAGGATCAGCGTCGCCAGGTTCGACGCGGTATCGGGATCGGCGCCGGTCAGGTCGAGAAACGAGTCCCCGCCGATGCCGCGCCCCACCTCGACGCCCAGCTCCTGCCCCGCCGCCACGTTCCGCGCGCGCAGCGATCGAAACGGCAGCCGCGCCTCGTAGACGTAGCCACCGCCGCCCTCGAACGCCTGCCACGCCAAGTCCGCATCCGGGAACCACGTCGAGGCGACCCAGTCCCACACCTGCGGGCCCTGCGGCGTCTGGGCCAGCGTCACTTTTGCGCTCACGCGCTGGCCGCGCCCGCCCGCATCGACATAGACCCACAGCGTGTCATAGCTCCACACTGACGGGCCGATCTCCGGCTGCTCGAACACGGGATCGCGCACCGACGCGGCGAGGTAGAGATTGTCGTCGTCCCACATGAACCGGACGTCGAAGCTGTCCACCTCCGGGCCGCGCCACAGCGCCGCGCCGCGCAGAAACTGGCGCTGCGTATTAGCCGAGAAGACCGGCACATCCGCCCATTCGTCGAGCACGCCGTCGATGGCCGGGGCCGCCGGAGCGCGCGTGGCGACCAGCGTCGTCTCCTCGCTGGCGATGGCCTGCCGCTGGTGGGCGATGTACAGCCAGTAGTCGCCCGCCTCCGGCACGCTGAACGGGATCTCCAGCACGTCGCCCGCGCCCAGGCTGTAGTACTGGCCGAAGCTGAAGTACGCCTCGCCGGTCCAATCGCGCTCGCGGAAGTCCGGCTTGCCCGCGACCGGTGTGCCCGATTCGGCCTCGACGCGGACGTAGGGCCGGGCGGCGGCTTCCTGATGGTCGAGATAGCGGGCGGCGACCGGGTCCTCGTGGACCACCAGCAGGGCCAGCAGCGCCTCGATGGTGGATTCCGCGCCCGCGTTGCGGTTGATGCGCCACTCGACCGGCCCATCGACGCCGTCGAAGCAGCGCCCGGTTTCGGGATCGTAGACCGGCACGCCCGCCATGTTGTTCCCGAAGAACCACGAGGCCGCCAGCCCGGCGTAGCGCGCGTATTTCTCCTCGCCCGTCGCGCGGAACAGGGCCATGTAGCCCTGGACCAGCATATCGGTCCCATACGCGATCTGCCCCAGGCGGCGCGGCAGAACGCCGATCTCGCGGATGCGCTCGAACGCAAGCTGGCGCAGCATGAAGGTTTCCGCTTCGTGGGCCGCCGAGTCGATCCAGTCCTCCCGGTTCAGCGCCGCGCCCGCCTCGGCCAGCGCGTGGACCATGTGGCTGCCCCAGGCGTGCCAGTAGCCGGGCGCGTTGGTCGTGACCGGGTGCATCCCGAACGGATACGTGGCGCTGTCGCCCAGCACGTACTCGCTGATCCCGCTGGCGACGTGCTCGATCAACGCCTCCGTCTCGGCGTTCGGGTTGACGCGGTAGTAGCTGGTGAGGGCCAGCAGCATCACCGCGGAGACGTCCGCCGCGCCGCCCGGAATCCACGCCGGGATCGTGAAGCCGTGCAACTGGCTGTACACGCCGCGATTGTGCAGCACGTCCGCCGCCAGCGCGCGCTCGGTGCGCAGGTAGGCCGTCTCCAGCGTGGCGGCGTAGGCCGGATCGACCCCCGCGAAGACGCGGGCGCCCTCGGCCAGCGCCCACAGGCCGCGCATCGCCCACCAGCCGGTGAGCGTCTTGTAGCTGGTGATCCCTTCGGTGTTGATCGTCCCTTCGGCATCGAACACGAAGTTATAGAACCAGCCATCCTCCGCCTGCATGTAGCGCACAAAGTCCAGGCACAGGCGTGCCTGGTCCAGCGCGCGCGCGTCGCCGGTCTGCTCGTAGTAGGCCAGGTACACCAGCCCGGCGCGCGCCACGTCGTCCACCGCGGCGATGCCCTCCCCCGCCGCATCGACCCACGCGTACTCCGGATACTCGGAGTAGATGTGCACGATTGCCACGTCCTGGTCGTCGAACGTGACCGGCTCGGTGAGGAACAGCAGGTGTTCGAGGTTCACGAGACCGTGACGCATCGGGCCATCCTGCCCGCGAACGGCGGGCACGCCCAGGGGCGCGATCGCCGCCGCGACGACGCCCAGCGCGATCAGCAGCGCGCACGGCGCGCGCAACCCTGCACGAAACCCCGGCGGTCGAATGTGCGCCATCGCCCCTATCCTTTCACCGCGCCCACGTTCAGCCCCTCGATGAAGTAGCGCTGCGCCATGAAGAACAGCAGCAGGATCGGCGCGGCCATCATCGTCGCCATCGCCATCATGTAGTGCCACTTGGGCGCTTCCTTCGACAGCGACTGCTGGAAGAACTGGATCGACAGGATCAGCGGGAACAACTGGGTCGTGTTCAGGTAGATCAGCGGGCCTTCGAAGTTGTTCCAGTTGCCCTGGAAGGCCAGCACGCCGATCGCCAGAAACGCCGGTTTGACCAGCGGCAGCATCACGTAGAAAAAGATCTGCACCGGATTGGCGCCGTCGATGATCGCGGCCTCGTCCATCTCGCGCGGGATGGTGAGGAAGAACTGGCGCAGCAGGAAGACGTAGGCCGGGCCCCACGCCGTCCAGGCCGGCAGCGTGAGCGGATCGTAGGTGTTCAGCAGGCCCACCTCGCGCCAGATGAGGAAGGACGGCACGCGGGTCAGCACGCCGGGAATCATCATCGTGGACAGCATGATGAAGAAGAGCACATCGCGGCCCTTGAACCGGAAGCGCGCGAACCCATACGCGACGACGGCGGCGCTGAACATCTCGCCGAACATCGCCAGCACGGTGATGAACAGCGTGTTGCCGATGATGCGCCAGAACGTCAGGCCGGGCGCGATGCTGCCGAGCTGCTCCCACGCGTTCCAGTAGTTTTCGAAAGCGACAGGATCGGGAATCCAGCGCGGCGGCCACTCGAAAAGCTGGCGCTCGACCTTCAGCGAGGTCGAGACCATCCACAAGAACGGGATGAGAATGATGGCCGCGCCGATCAACAGCAGGGCGTAGATGATCGCCCGCGTGAGGATGGTTTCGATCCGGTGGCGCCGGGCCATCTCATCGTAAGGCAGAACTTGAGCGGAAGTTTCGGTCGCCATGGTCATGCGCCTCCCGCTTCTTTCTCGCGCGCGCCTTCGTAGAACACCCAGGCCGCCGAGGACCGGAACACCAGCAGCGTGATCGCGATGATAAAGACGGCATACAGCCAGCCAACCGCCGACGCGTATCCCATCCGGCCAAAGTTGAAGGCTTCGTTGTATAAGAACCAGTTCACGAACCAGCCGTCTTCGCGCTCGGTTGGGATGAACGCCTGCTCGGTGAACAGTTGCAGCGCCCCAATCACCCCCATAATCAGCACGTAGAACAACGTCGGGCTGAGCATCGGGATCGTGACGTGCCGGAACTTGACCCAGTTCCCCGCGCCATCGATCGACGCGGCCTCGTACAGGTCCGGCGGAATGTTCTTGAGCCCCGCCAGCAGGATCACCGTGTTCGCGCCGAAGATGCCCCACATGCTCATGATCACGAACGACGGCAGCACGAGGTTCTTGTCGGTGAACCAGCCGAGCGGCTCGGAATTGGTCAGGTCGTAGATGGGACCCAGCGCCCAGTTGATCAGGCCGCGGTTGGGCGCGAACAGCCAGAACCACAGCAGCGCCACCGCCGCCGCCGGAAGCACCGCCGGCAGGTAATACAGCGTGCGCCAGTAGCCCACCCCTTTCACATTCTGGTTGAGCAGCAGCGCGACCGCCAGCGCGCCGGCCATCCCCAGCGGAATCGACAGGACCGCGTAACGCAGCGTCAGCCAGATGGCTCGCCACAGATAGACATCCGTGGCGGCGATCACGTAGCGCGTGTCGCCGATCACGACGCTGTCCAGCTCGCGGTAGCGCACGATGTCCGGCCCTTCCGCCTCCAACTGGCCGAGCTTGGCGATCGACACACGCTCATCCTTGTCGAATTCCACGATCTTGAAGGACAGTGCGCGCTTGTAGTTGAAGAGCGGGTCCTTGAGCGACCTGGGCTCGTCCCACAAAATGTTGTATTCGGTGAACCCCAAATAAAACGACAGCAGAATCGGGAAGGCCGTCAGCAGGATGCGGCCAATCAGCCAGGGCGTGATCAGCGCGAAGCCGGTCGCCGCCTCCCGTTTGACTCCCAGTTTGCGCAAGCCTTGATAAGTCAGGTAGATCAGCAGGCCCAGCACGATGGCCGTGCCTATGTAGCGCAGGAAGGTTGGGTAGTACGAATTAAAGGCTCCAGGATCGCCCATCGCCGGGCCTCCTTCATGCTAGACGGGCAGGAGCGGAACGGTTCCGCTCCTGCCTGCCGGGCTCGTCCTGTCCACTGGGCCGGCCTATTGCGAGGCCAGCACGTCCTCGAGCAAGATTCGCGCGTCGGGGGCCAGCGCTTCGGCGGTGTCCTCACCGTTGAAGGCCGGGTTGAAGTAGTCGCCCCAGATCACGTCGTTGAACTCAAGATAGCCGGGGAACAGCGTGAAGCCACGCATGTACGGCACGGCGGCGATGATGTCTTCGGCGTTGGCCTCTTTGCGCGGCTCGGAGGCTACTAGGTGCTCGACCGTCGCCTGCGAAACGCGCGGCGAGACGATCTTCCAGCTATGGATGCCCTCGGTCAGCATGACCAGCGCCTCGTAGGCTTCGTCGGGGTGCTCGGTCTTGGCGTTGATAGCCGTGGCGGCGATCCACGCGAAGGTGGTGTTCTCGCCGGTGGCATTACCCTTCGGCACGGGCGAAACGCCCACATTCAGCCCTTCGACGCGGTCCAGATCATCAGCCGCGCCGCCCATGAACATCGCCAGGCGCCCGGCCTTGAACATCTCGCCAAAGCCTTCCTCGGCGATCGTTTCCTGAGAGGGGCAGCATTCCTCGTTGTAGATCATGTCGGCGTAGAACTGCACCGCCTCAATCACCGCCGGGTCGTCCACCGGGGCCTCGGCCAGGTCCTCGCTCACAACGTCGCCACCGTTGCCCCAGATCCAGATGTAGGGCGGCGGCCAGCCGTTGAGTGAGAACCCGTAGTGCTCCTCGTTGGTCAGCGCGATCGCGGCTTCCTTGAACCCGTCCCAGGTCCAGTCCGCGTTGGGGTACTCGTGGCCCATGGCGTCGAAGATGTCCTTGTTGTAGTACAGGACAACCGGCTGCGCGATCCACGGCAGGCCGTAGACGCCTTCACCCATGGCGACCGTCTGCCAGACGCCGGGGAAGTAGTCGTCGGGGTTGCCCGTGTCGCGGTCGTCATTCGCCAGGTGATCGGAGATGTCGAGCAGCACGCCGTCGAATGCCCAGGGCATATGGTCCTGGTCCAGCCACATCAGGTCGGCAGCTTCGCCGCCCGCCAGCGCGGTCTGGAGCACCGTGTAGTAGTCGGACGGCTTCGGCTCGTGAACGATCTGGAAGGCGTCTTGCGACGCGTTGACTTCGTCGATGATCGCCTGGAACTCGGCGGCTTCGTCGACGCCCGCCCAGGTCGTGATCCGGAGGGTAACCGGTTCTTGTGCGCGAGAGGTGGCGAGAGGCAGCAGCGCCACCGCCATCGCCAACACGATAGCTATTCGCAAATACTTAGCCATGTCGAGTCTCTCCTCTTTTAGGTTGCTAAACAATTTACGAACAAGGCGTATCGAACTTGTTTTCCGCCAGTAACCGCGCCTCCTTTCTACCTGCTTGCTGCGGGCATAGAGCCGGCCTCGTCTTGATCATCAGGAGAACAGCCGCATGATTGGCGCACCATCAGCTCGGTGCCAATGCGGAGCTGGAAGCTGGCCGGTGCATCGCGGTCGATCCGGTCGATCAAGCGCCGCGCCGCCTGGATACCGATCTCGCGCCAGGAAATACGCACCGTGGTCAGCGGCGGGTCGTGCAAAGGTGCCCAGCCCACGTTGTCGAACCCGACGACGGCCACGTCGTCCGGCACGCGGAGGCCCTGCTCTTTGCACGCGCGAATCGCGCCGAAAGCCGTGGCGTCGTTCACCGCGATCACGCCTTCCAGGTCGGGAAAGCGCTCCAGCGCCTCGTACATGGCGCGGTAGCCGGTCTGCATCGTGGTGTCTTCCATGTAGACTACGCGCGGCTCGGCCCCGACCTCGCCCAGCGCATTCTCGTATCCCTGGCACCGCTCGCGGCTGCTGAGCCAGTCGGCAGGGCCGGAGAAGAACGCCAGGTTGCGAAGGTCGTGCGCCGCGACCAGGTGGCGCGTGATGCTGTAGCTCCCGGTCACGTTGTCGCACAAGATGGCGTCGCTGCGCGTTTCGTTCAGCAGGTTGTCGACCAGCACGAACGGGATATTGCTGCTGTGCAGTTGGATGATGAACGACGCTTTCAGCTCCGGCCCCACCAGGATCACGCCGTCCGTCCGCTGCTGGCCGATGATCGGCACGCGCAGCGCGTCTTGCATCATGCCCTGGTTGACGAAGGTCGTGATGATGTGGTAGCCGTGCTCGCGCGCCTCGTGATCGACGCCCAGCATCGTCTCGTCGGGGAAATTGCAGATGGGCTGTTGGGGCGCGCGGTCGTACATGATCAGGCCGAGCGTATACGTGCGCGAGGTAGCGAGCCCTTTGGCCGCCGCGTTGGGCATGTAGCCCATATCGCGGGCAATAGCCAGCACGCGCTCGCGCGTGTCGGCATTCACGCCTGCGCGGTCGTTGAGCGTGCGCGACACGGTGGCGATCGAGACCCCGGCTTTTTCCGCGATGGTTTCCAGGCTTGGTTTCATTGACAGCGCCTCCGAAAGGGGTGTGTGCAACGTCGCAGGATCGGCATGCCCAAGCGCGTGGACGAGAGCGCTCATCGGGAACAGTGTGACACCGCAGCCAGTTCATTGCAAAAATAACGTAAGCGCTTGCAATCACAATACGACGAAATCCAAAGAATGTCAAGGGATTGGGCGCGAAGACGATCGCCCCCGGTCGTCCAGCAACCTCCCAACCTTTTGGGCTTGTCAGAATTTGCAAATTCGGCGAAGATATTAATTGAAGGATGATCGAAAACAGACGCAAAACCGTACCTCCACCGGACCGGCGTCTTGAGCGATGCTATTTGACAGGGCAATACCGCGATGAAACGGACAAACAAAACCCAGTTGCTCGCCGCATGGTTGATCGCCCTCTTGAGCTTTGCGCTGGTGGGCCCCACCCTGGCGCAGGATTCGCGCGGAGCCGTCCACATCGCCGAAATCGAAGGCGTCATCAACCCCATGACGGCCCAGTACCTCGATCGCGTGCTGGATGATGCCAGCGACCGGGGCGCGCAGTTGATCGTCGTCAAGATCGACACGCCGGGCGGCCTGGACACGTCCATGCGCGAAATGACCAAGGCCATCCTGGCGTCGCCGGTACCCGTCGCGGTGTACGTCACGCCGTCCGGCGCGCGCGCAGCCTCGGCGGGGCTGTTCATCCTGATCTCAGGACACATCGCGGCGATGTCGCCCAGCACCAACACCGGCGCGGCGCACCCGGTCGGGCTGGGCGGCGATTCGGACGAGGTCATGACGTCCAAAGTGGTCAACGATGCCGCCGCGACCATCCGCGCGCTGGCCGAAGCCCGCGGTCGCAATGCGGACTGGGCCGAGCGGGCGGTCCGCGAGAGCGAGTCGATCACCGAAACCGAGGCGCTGGAGCTGAACATCATCGACGTGATCGCGCGCAACGTCGACGATTTGCTGCAACAGATCGATGGCCGGACGGTCCAGACGGAGGGCGGCGACGTCGTGCTCGACGTGGTGGGCGCGCCCCGCCGCGAAGTGTCGATGACCATCCCCGAGCGCCTGATGCACCTGCTCACCGACCCGAACCTCGCCTTCATCCTGCTCACCGTGGGCACGGTGGGCCTCATCGCCGAGTTGTACAACCCCGGCACGCTCGTCCCGGGCATCGCGGGCGTCATCTCGCTGATTCTCGCCTTCCTGGCGCTGGGCAACCTGCCGACCAACTGGGCGGGCGTGGCGCTGATCGCGCTGGCGGTTGTGCTGTTCATCGCCGAGCTCAATACGGATGGCACCGGGATTCTGGGCATCAGCGCCGTGGTGGCCTTCTTGCTGGGCGCCCTGATCCTGTTCCGCCCGATCCGCCCCGGCTCGCCGGCGCTGCCGGACCTGCAAGTCGATCTGTGGCTGGTCGGCGTCACTACCGCCAGCATGGCCGCCTTCGTGCTGCTCGTGATCGGCCAGGTAGCGCGTTCGCGCCGCGCGCCGCTGCTCACCGGCTACGAGCACTACGCGGGCCAGACGGCCACCGTCCGCCAGCCGCTGCAACCCACCGGGCGCGTCTGGTTCGAGGGGCAGAGCTGGTTCGCCGAGACGAAAAGCGGGCGCGACGTCGACGCGGGCAAGCTGGTGCGCATCCTCGACCTGGACGGTCTGACGCTAATCGTCGAGCCAATCGACGAGGACTCGACGCTCGCCCGCGACAGCAAAACGCCGTGACGCGACGCACCATGCGCGCTGGCGAGCTTGTTCCGAAAAACGGAAACGATTACGAAAGGAGCTTTTGATGGGTGCTGGAACCATTCTGTTTCTCATTCCCGTGCTCGTTCTCATCGTCCTGCTGGTCCCATTGGCGTTTCGCATCGTCAAGGAATACGAGCGCCTCATGGTCTTCCGGCTGGGCCGCGCCCTCGGCGCGCGCGGGCCGGGGCTGGTCCTGCTGATCCCCTTCGTGGATCGGGGGATACGGGTGGATTTGCGCGAGGTCTTCTTCGACGTCGATCCGCAGACCTGCATCACGAAGGACAACGCGCCGCTGTCGATCGATTTCCTGGTGTACATGAAGGTCATCAACGCCGTGGCGAGCGTGCTCGAAGTCGAGGACTTTCGCGGGGCGGCGCGGGGCATCGCCATCACGACGCTGCGCGCGCTGGTCGGCGATATGAACCTCGATGACGTGCTGGCCCGCCGCGACCAGCTCAACGAGCTGCTGCAGAGCAAGCTCGACGAGGTGACCAACCGCTGGGGCATCAAGGTGACCGCCGTCGAGATCCGCGAGATCATCCCCCCGCGCGAAATTCAGGAAGCCATGAGCCGCCAGATGTCCGCCGAGCGTTACCGCCGCGCCACCGTCACCGAGGCGGACGGCAAGCGCGAAGCCGCCGTCATGGTCGCCGAGGGCGAGAAGCAGGCGCGCATCCTGGGGGCGGAGGGCGAGCGCCAGGCCGCGATCCTGGTCGCCGAAGGCGAGCGCCAGGCACAGGTCTTGCGGGCTGAAGGGTTTGCCCAGGGCCTGAACGAGATCTACGCCATCGCCCAGACCGTCGACAGCAAGACGATGAGCCTGGAATACCTGGACATGCTCAAGAAGCTGGGCGCGAGTGCGTCGACCAAGTTCGTCATCCCGGTCGAGTTCACCAACATGCTGCAGCCCTTGTTGAACCACACCGAGCAGGCCAGCCAGGACTGACGCGGCTGGCCGCGCTTGCGGGCCGGCGGGGAAAACTCACGGTCCTGCCGATTTTGGGGTAGACTTGCTCCAGGTGCAACCAAACGGCGCGCTGGCGATGTGCCGCGCGCCGGCCTGAAAACCGGAAGAAGACCACCCCTATGGACGTCCAATCGAATAACTTCATCCCCGCCGCCCGGATCGCGATCCGCGATCCGCAGTTGCAAGCGGCGCTTCACGCGTCGAGCACCAACAGCACGCGGGCGCGGGCCGAATCGCTGTTCGCCTTCGGGCGCGAGCACGGCGAGCACATGCGCGAACAGGCCGCCGAGGCCAAGCGGCGCGCCCTGCGACAGCTCCCCGACCTGCTGGAGCGGGCCGAAGCCCGGATGCAGGCCAACGGGATGCGCGTGTTGTGGGCGGAGGATGCCGCGGAGGCCCGCCGGCTGGTCCTGGACGTGATCGAGCGGCACGGCGCGCGGCGAATCGTCAAGAGCAAGAGCACGCTCACCGAGGAGATCGACCTCAACACGGCGCTGGAAGACGGCGGGCTCGACGTGCTCGAAACCGACCTGGGCGCGTACATCGTCCAGATCGCCGGGGAACACCCCAGCCACATCGTCGGCCCGGCGCTGCACATGTCCAAAGACACCATTCGCGACCTGTTCGTGCGCGAGCTGGCGATGCCCCCCACCGACGACGCCGAGCAGATGACGCAGTTCGTGCGCGAGCGCCTGCGGCAGGCGTTCCTGGGGGCGGACCTGGGCATCTGCGGCGGGAATTTCCTGATCGCGGAGACGGGGAGCCTGTGCCTGTCCACCAACGAGGGCAACGGGCGCATGGTCACGACGCTGCCGCGCGTGCTGGTGGCGCTCGTCGGCATCGAGAAGGTGATCGAATCCGTCGACGACTTCACGACGCTGGCGCAAATGCTGGCGCGCAGCAACAATGGCCAGGTGATGACGGTCTACACGCAGATGATCGACGGGCCGCGCCGCCCCGGCGAGACGGATGGCCCGGAGGAAATCTACGTGATCCTGGTCGACAACGGGCGCAGCCGCATCTACGGGACCGGCTACGCGGAAGCGCTGGCCTGCATCCGCTGTGGCGCGTGCCTCAACGCGTGCCCGGTCTATCAGGCGGCGGGCGGCCACGCCTACGGCTGGATCTACTCCGGCCCGATCGGCGCGGTGATCACGCCGCTGCTCGCCGGGCTGGAACACGCCACCCCGCTGCCCTACGCCAGCAGCCTGTGCGGCAAGTGCAGGGACATCTGCCCGGTGCGCATCGACCTGCCGCGGATGCTGCTCGACCTGCGGCACGACCTGGTGACCCGGGGACACAGCCCGGCGCTGTGGTCGCTGGGGCTGCACGGGTGGGCCGCCGTCAGCGGCGCCGCGCGCCTCTTCTCGCTGGCGAGACGGGGCCTGCGCTGGGGGCTGCGGCTGGTTCCCAACCGCCTGCCCGGCCCGCTCGATGGCTGGACCCGCTACCGCGACCTGCCGCCGGCGGCTCCCCAATCCTTTTACGAGCTGTGGCAAGAAAGGCAGAAGACGCGCGATCATGAGTAGTCGAGACCGCATTCTCCACCGGCTGCGCGCCGCTGACCCGCCGTTCGCTGATGACCCACCGCTGTCCGAGCGCCGCCCGATGGTGCCCGTCGACGATCGCTCCGGCGCGGCGCTGCGTGCGCGGTTTGCCAGCGAGGCCGAAAAGCTCGGCTGCGCCGTCCACATCGTCGAAAGCGCGGCGCAGGGCATCCAACAGGTGCTCGACCTGCTCGGCGGTGACCCCGCGATCCTGAGCTGGGATTTCGAGCACATCCCGCTGACCGGCCTGGCGGCGGCATTGGACGAGGCCGGGATCCGTCGCGTGGCAGGCGACCCCGCCGTGCGGGTCGGGATCACCGGCGTGGATGCGGGGCTGGCGGGCACCGGCAGCCTGGTCCTCACCACGGGCGCGGGCAAGCCGCGCCTCGCGTCGCTGCTGCCCCCGGTGCACATTGCCATCCTCGAAACCGGTCGCATCGTCCCGCACTTCGAAGCGTGGGCCGAGCAGCAGCGGGCAAACGGGGCGCACCTCGACGCGGGCGGCACGATCGTGCTGATCGGCGGCCCCAGCCGGACCGGCGACATTGCGAACATCCCGGTGAGAGGCGTTCACGGACCGGGCGCGGTCCACATCATCATCGTGTGATGCGCCCGGCGTTCCGCGTCGCGCGCACTGGCACGCTCGCCGGGCGCGAGCTATACTGTGGATGTTGGCAAGTCCCCAGCACATTCCGCACAAACACCCCAAACACGCGCATTCCAACGCGATAGGTCCTGACGCCTATCGGCCATGCCAGACCGGGTTCATACGTGCACGCGTGCCGCCTGTCGGCGCGAAGGAAATGTGAGTCTATGACCAGCCAGCAAGACAGACCCAATATCGTGTTCATCACCGCCGACCAGATGAGGTATGACACCATCAACGCGCTGGGCTTCCCCTGGATGCGCACGCCTCACCTGGATCGACTCGTTCAAACCGGGGTTAGCTTCGAACGCTGCTATTGTTCGGCAGCCGCCTGCGTGCCGTCGCGGGCCAGCCTGTTCAACGCGGTCTACCCGCACAGCCTGAACGTTTACAACAACGAAAGCCCGTGGGGGCACTCGTGGATCGAGAACTTCCAGGCCGCCGGGTACGACACGGTCAGCGTCGGGAAGATGCACACCGTGCCCCATGACGAGCGCTGCGGCTTCGACCAGCGCCTGATCGTCGAGAACAAGGACCACCCGCCGCGTCCCGCCGAGCCGCATGGCGGCTTCTTCGACGAGTGGGACAAGTACCTCATCCTGCAAAACATCACCAAGCCATCGCGCGAGACCTACCGCGCCACCTACCCCGCCTACGAGACCGCGCTCGGCGCGTACGAATGGTCGCTGGATGAAGACCTCCACGCCGACGTATTCGTGGGCCGCATGGCGGAATGGTTCCTCCAACAGCGCCACGCCGCCCGGCCCTTCTTCATGAAGGTCGGCTTCCCCGGCCCCCACCCGCCCTACGATCCGCCCGACCGCGTGCGCCGCCTGTACGACGACGCCGACATCCCGATCCCCACCGTGACGGAAGAGGAACTGGCCCTGCAGCCGCCGCCGCACGGCAACTATCGCCAGGAGATGATCGAGGGGAATCACGACGCGGTGCGCTGGCAGGAGCATCCCTCGCCGGACCAACTGCGCCGCCTCCGGCGCTACTACGCCGCCAACGTCACACTCATCGACGAGCAGGTCGGGCGCATCGTGCAGGCGCTCGAGGCGACCGGCCAACTGGACAACACGATCATCGTGTTCCTCTCCGATCACGGCGACTGCCTGGGCGATCACGGCCACATTCAGAAGTGGACGATGTACGAAGAAGTGGTGCGCGTGCCCGCCATCGTGTGGGCGCCCCACCTGCTGCCGCAGGGCCGGCGGGTCGATGCGCTCGTCCAGCACATCGACCTGGGGCCGATGCTCTTCGAGCTGGCCGGGCTGCCGCCGCTGGAAACCCGCGCGGCGCGATCGGCGCTGCCCGTCGTGCGCGGCGACTCGCCGGGGCGCGACGCGGTCTTCGCCGAGCAGGGCACCGAGCGCGTGCTGCGCGACGTCTCGCTCATGACGATGATCCGCACGCGCGACTGGAAGCTGGTCCACTACCTGGACCAGCCGTGGGGCGAGCTATACGACCTCAACGACGACCCGGCGGAGCTGCGCAACCTGTGGCACGACACTGCATACCGCGACGTGCGCAGCCAGCTCACCAGCGACCTGCTGAACTGGCGCATCCGCGACACCCTGGAGCTGACGCTCTGGTAAACGAAACCGGGTGGGGGCCATCCAACCGCCTCCCCCCGGCTCGCTCCTTGCGCTCGCTAACGCTTCGATCAGCCTGTCAGGTCGATGATTCGCCGCAGCTCGGGGAAGCGCCCGCCGCCGATTTCCTGCACTTCAGCCGCGCTGAACATCCCCGCGAGCTGGCGCAGGTCATCGGCGCTCAGCTCGACCTCGAACGCGTCGATGCTGGTCTGGAGCTGGCTGAACGAGCTCACGCCCACGATCGGGCTTGTCACGGCGGAAACCCCGCGCAGCCACGCTACCGCCAGTTGGGCCGGGTGAATCTGCCGCGCCTCGGCGAACGCGAAGAACTGCGTGAACGCATCGGCGAAACGGTTCAGCCACTGCTCGATCCGGGGATCATCGTCGGCGCGCGATCCGGCGGGGAACGGCTCGCCGGGCCGGTACTTGCCGGTGAAGAGGCCCAGCACCAGCGGGCGATAGGTCGTGATCGCGATTCCCTCGGTATGCGCCTGGGGCAGAATCTCCACCTCGACGCCCCGCTCGATCAGGTTGTAGGGGACCTGGTTGCAAACCAGCCTGGGCCAGCCGTTTTCGCCCGCGATGGCGTTCGAATGAGCCAGCAGCCACGCGGGATAGTTGCAGCACCCCACGAACCGCGCTTTGCCCTGCTCGACAACCTGGGCGAGCGCCTCCATGATCCGGGCCGGCTGCATCCCCTCGACGGGCCAGTGAATCAGGTACAGGTCCAGGTAGTCGGTCTGCAGGCGGGCCAGGCTCTCGTCGATGCTGCTGAGGATGCTCGGCGCATCGATGCCCTTGTGCACTTTCGTCGCCAGGAACACCTCATCGCGGCGGCGATCCTTGAGCCAGCGACCGATAATCTCCTCGGTGAGGCCGGCGCAGTACATGGCCGCCGTGTCGATGAGCGTCGCGCCCTGCTCGACCGCGGCGGATAGAATGCGGTGCGACTCGGCTTCTTCACACCGGTCGCCGAACATCATGGTGCCCAGGCACATCTCCGACACGTGCTCGCCTGTGCGTCCAAACGGTACAACTCTCACAATCATTTCTCCTCGGGCTAGACCTGTTGTTTCTGCAGCGCCTCGACGGCGGCCTCGAAACGCGAGATGGCCCGGTACGAATACTCGTGCGTGAACATCGCCTCGATCATGCGCAGCGGCAGGGTCACGTGATGCGCCCCGGCGACCAGCACGTCGGCGATCTCGTCGACCGAGGTCATGTTGGCCGCCAGGATTTCGGTCCCGGTCCCCTCTACGTACGCGACCATCTTCTCCAACGCGCCAATGCCATCCCCAATGTCGGTCGTGATCTGGTGGACGTAGGGCGCCACGTAGCGAGCGCCCGCCTGGGCCGCGACGTACGCCTGCGTCGGCGTGAAGACGGATGTGATCAGCGTGGGAATGCCGGCCAGCGCCGGCAGCATGTCCAGGTTTTCGGGAACGGCGGGTATCTTGATCACGACCCGGCCCGGCGCCAGGTCGCTCGCCCGCCGCGCTTCGGCGATGCGCTCGTCAGGGGTGGGGGCCGTCACCTGGTAGCACACCGGCCCCGCCGGGAACATCTGCAACAGGTCGGCCAGCATCTCGAGGCCGGGACGCCCCGTGCGCGCCATGATCTCCGGATTGGTGGTGAGCCCGGCGATGAAGCCCAGCTCGCGCGCGCGCCTCACATCGTCTGGCATTGCAGAATCGAGAAAAATAGCCATGACATCCAGCGCAGAGTGCGCTGTCTCCTTTCAAAAGTGATAATCACCAGTAACGCAGTCAACCGGCGCGATAGACCTCCGCGCCGGCGTCAGACCTCCATGCCGTGATGGACCACGGGCAGCCGGGGATCTTTGGCCGTCCAGGTCGTTTTGATCCAGGCGTGGTCGGGATCGTCGGTCGCCGCCAGCGACTGGGCCGAACCGGCCAGGAAGTTGAGATAGTAGCAGTTGTAACCGTACGCCGCGCTGACCGGGTGGTAGCCCTCCGGCACCAGGACGATGTCGTTGTCGTACGCGCACATCGTGCCGTCGATCGAGCGGTCGCCGTTGTAGACGCGCTGGAACGCGAAACCCTGCGGCATGTCGATCTTGAAGTAGTAGATCTCTTCCAGGTCCGCCTCGAGCACCTTGCCCTGGTCGTCCTCGATGTGGACGTCGTGCTTGTGCGGCGGCCAACTGCTCCAGTTGCCCTGGGGCGTGTAGACCTCGCACACGACCAGCCGGTGACAGTCGAAGCCCGGCGGGATGATGCTGTTGATCTGGCGGCTGGAGCCGTGCCCCCCGCGCAGCTCGATCTCCGAGTCGGCGGGCCTGATGAGCTGGATCGGGTGATCTTCGTCCGTCGGCACCCAGCCATAGGCGAACTCCAGGCCATCGGTCAGCGCCGTCACTTTGACGCGCGTGCGGCGCGGCAGGTACACCGCGTAGGGCATCCCCGTGAACACCGACGACCGCCGCCCGAGTCGCTCCCAGGACCCTTTGTCCGTCTCGACCTGGCACTGGCCTTGCAGAATGACGAGCGCCGCTTCGTTGTCGCCCGTTTCGGCGTGCCAGGTCTGGCCTTTGCTGTACGTCAAAATCTCGCAGTTCAGATAATCCCACCCTGCCTCCTCGGCGGTGACGCTGTTCAGCAGGTGGGGCGTGCCTTTTTTCGCCTTGACGAGCATATTCTCGGCTGTATATTGCATGATTCCTCCTGGATCACGAACTCACATTCACATACTGAAAGGCGCGGCGATCACTGTTTGACCGCGCCGACCGTCATCCCGGCCACAAGGTACTTCTGCAGGAAGATGAAGATCACCAGCAGCGGCAGGCTCGCCAGCACGGAAAGCGCCATCATTACGTTCCACTGGTAGACGTGCTCGCCCAACAGCATGGCGATGCTCACCGGCAGCAGCCGCTTGTCCGGGTCCTGGATCAACGTCACGGCGAACAGGTATTCCTTCCACGCCAGCAGGAATGAGTATACCGCAGTGGCAACCATACCCGGCAGCGCCATCGGCACCGTCACGCGCACCATCGCCCCCAGCCGCGAGCACCCGTCCACCATGGCGGCTTCTTCCATATCCGCCGGAATCGTGTTGAAGTAGCTGATCATCATGAGCGTGGCGAACGGCATGACGAACGCCACGTAGGTCATGATCAGCCCGAAGAAGGTATCGTACAGCTCCATGCGCGCGGCCAGGATGAAATACGGGATGATCAGCGACACCGGCGGGACCATCTGCGTGCCGATGATGAACAACTGCATCATGCGCGATCCGCGAACCCGCAGGCGCGAGAAGCTGTAGCCGCCCAGGATCGCGAACAGGAGCGAGATGAACGTCACCGAAAAGGCGACGAAATAGCTGTTCCGGAAGACGATCAAATAGTCCGGGTTGGTGAGGATAGCCTCATACGCCTCGGTCGTCCAGGTCGGCGGCAGCAGGTCGGGCGGCAGCCGGAAGATCTCCATGTTGCGGCGAAAGGAAATCGAGAACATCCAGAACACCGGAAACAATGCGAAGGCCGACGCCAGACTCAGCGCTGTGTAGATGAACGCTTTTTTGCGCTGCTTGGCAGTGATGTTTAGGTAAGCCACGGTTTTATTGTCCTTGTCCCACTCTCAGCCGGTCAGTCCTATACCTCTTGGTTGCGGAAGTAGAAGATCGTCAACACCATCGTGAACAACAACAGCATCACCGACAGCGCCGAGGCCCGCCCAAACTCGAACGATTCGAAGCTGAGCCGGTAGGTATAGGTGGCGAGGACGTGTGTCGCGTTCAGCGGACCGCCGCCCGTCGTCAGGAACACGAGGTCGAACAGCCGGAAGCTCCAGATGGCGTCCAGCAGCGCGACGCTCGCAATGACCGGCTTGATCATGGGAATGGTGATCTTGATGAACTTCTGGACTCCGTTGGCGCCATCGACATCCGCGGCTTCGTACAGGGACTGGGGGACGCTCAACAGCGCGGCCAGCATCATCAACAGCGAAAACGGGTAGCCCGCCCACACGTTGATCAGGATCACGGCGGGCAGCGCCAGCCCCGGCTCGCCCAGCCAGTTGAGCGGCTGTGCCATGTCCATGAGGCCAAGCTGGGACAGCAGGCCGTTGACCACGCCGCCCGGATACAGCATCAAGCGCCACACCGTCGCAACGACCACCGTCGTGAACAGCCAGGGCACAATCAGCAGCCCGCGGAAGACATTCCGCGCGCGGGGATGGATGACCTCCGAGCTGAGCAGCATCGCCAGGGCCAGCCCAACGACCAGGTGAAAAAATACCGAAGCCCCCGTGAAAATGAAGGTATTCTTCAAAATCGTGGTGAAGATTTTTTGCTCGATCAGCCACCGGTAATTATCGAGCTGCACCATCTCCGGCTCGCGCACGATCCAGTAATTTTCGTGGATGCTGATGTAGATCACGTAGCCAATCGGATAAACCACCAGGATTCCGAGCGTGAGCAGTGTCGGCAACACGAGCAGATAAGGCAGCGATCTGCCGAACATCCGATATGACGACCATTTTCCGGGCGTTTTCACGGTGGATACCGTCGCTTTTACATTCGACACGAACCTACCTCAATCTATACGCAGCCTGTTTCGCTGTGAAATGTGGGAGAACATACTATAATCCCTACCGAGGGGCCGGCCAGCAGGCGGTAACAGCCCAAGTTAACCCACCTGCTGTCCGGTCTCGTGCTCAATCGGACGAAACTAGCTGTACTTCTCCAACACCTCGTCCCACTGGCTGTCGATATCCGCCAGCGCTTCGGCGACATCCTTGCCAGCAACCATCTCGTGCAACTGCTCGGTCGCCATCGCAAACAGGTTGGTCACTTCCGGCATACCTGCCGCAATCGCGTAGCAGCGGCCCTTTTCCAGAACGCCCTTCGGGACCAGCAGCCGCGGATCTTCCTCGAACAGCTCGTCGACCTGCGCCGCCGTGTTGCCCGGCAGGTGCTTGGCCGCGATCGTCATCTTGGCGTTGCCCTCGGGGCCGGTCAGCCAGTGGATGAACTCCCACACGGCTTCGGGCTCCTCGGTGGTGGCGCTGGCGCTGGTGTTCCAGCCGGTCAGGCGCGTGCCATACGTATCACCTTCGGGCAGCGGGGCCAGGCCGAACTTGAGATCGGGATTCCGCTGTTCCAGCACCGTCACGTGCGCCACGTTGCTCCACAGCAGCGCGGTCTGCTCGGCACCGAACGCCTCGATCTTGTCGGCTTCGATGTTGGTCAGGCCGCCGGGCGCGTAGATCTTGAGCTCGTTGAAGAGGCGGAGCCAGTATTCCACGGCTTTCTGAACCTCGGGCGTGGCCCAACTGGATTTGCCGTCTTCGGTGAGCAGCCAGCCGTTGGACTGGAAGATGAGCGGGAACAGCTCGATGGCGATGCCGTTGTACGGCGACTTGGCGGCCATAGCCGACGCGTAGCAGTAGGTGTCCTTGCTCGGATCGGTCAGTGCCGGGCCCATTTCCTCGACATCGGCCCAGGTGGCCGGCGGCGCGCTGTAACCGGCGTCGGCCAGCTTGTCCTCGTTGTAGTACATCAAGAACGGGATCGAGGTCAGCGGCACGACGTAGATGTTGCCCTTCCAGGGCACCATCGGCCCGGTCACCAGGTTGCTGACCCACTCCTCACCGGCGGAGTCGAGGAAGTCGTTCAGGGGCGCCAGCACGCCCAGCTCGGCCAGCTCGACCGCCCACGGGGCGTTCATGTTCAGGATATCGGGCGTCTTGCCGGCCAGGTGCTGCGTGATGATCGTGTCGCGGATCTGCGCGTAAGGCAGCGCAATGCGCTCGACCTCGATGAGCTTGCCGGCGTCGGTGGCGTAGAACGCATCCAGAACGCCCTGCATCTTCTCTTCGGAAATCTCAGGCGTGATCCACTCGATCCACTTCAGCGTGGTTTTGCGCCGGATATGCGGCATTTCGAACTTGCCGGGCACGACGACGGCGTTCGCTGCCACACCGGCGGCGGCTGCACCGGCGGTCTTCAGGAAACCGCGACGCGATAGCTTAAACTTGTCAGACATTGGGAATTCCCTTTCGTTACTCGAATAAGTTTTGCAAGTCCAGACGCTTGGAACCGCGCAAACACTGCCTACAGGCTTGTTCTGCGAGTTGGCTTAGACATTCTGCGAATAGGCACCTCCTTCTGCATCATTGCGCCATATGGGGCTTGATCAGTGCGAGAAGCGCTCCGGTGTAGGTGTCGCCCAGGCCGACGGTGGTAACCAGTCGATCGATGTGAAGCGTCGGGACGACCACCACCCACCCCGCCTGGCAATGCCCGATACCGTCCCGGAGCTCGTAGCGGCGCGCCAGTTGGTCCTCGTGTTGAGCCGTGTCCGGGCGCACCGTGATTGTGTCCAGCAGGGCGTCGAGCGCGCCGAGCGAGGGATAGGTCCCCGTTGCGGCGCGCGCGCCGGCCACCAGGGCCGCAAACAGCAGCGCCGCGCGCTCGTCTTCCGGGTCGGAATCCGTCACGGTCAGGCAGTACGCCCCCGTGTGCAGGTTGATCCGGCCCAGCCCGGCGCGCGCTTTGAAGCGCGCCAGCACGTCGACCTGCTCGGCGATGGTCTGGGGCGGCGGCCTGTCCAGCACCGCGGCCAGCAGCGGGATCTCGTCGGCATTCAGGCCCAGCGAGTCGACGTGATAGACCATGGTGCCCAGAATCGCGGCGGCGATCTCCGGCTCGATGATGGCGGCCAGCTCCTGGTGAACCAGGACGGGATGGGACTCGCGCCAGCGCCGGACGTGTTCGACCAGGCTGGCGATCCGCGCCCGTGTCAGGCTGGGGTGCGCCATCTGGTTGAAGCCCGAAATCAGCACGCGGTCGATCTGGTTGCGCGCATCCTCGATGGCCGACAGGTAACCGGGGTCCAGCTCGACGATCTTGTTCAGCGGATCGAACGAGGTGATGATCCGGTTGGACTGCGCGGGCGTGATGCTCCTCGCGCCGAAATCCAGCGGGACGCCCGCCTGGTATTCGAAGATGTGGTGAAACATCGGGTCGTCCCCGGAACGCGCCGCAGCCCTGGGCGGCAGCAGCCGCCGGTCCGTCGCGACGGTCAGCCGCCCCGACGACTCGTGCAGCTCCGCCTCCAACGCGGACAGCCCGGTCACGTGCATGAGGGCCGGGAAGCCCAGCGACGCCAGCGTGTTCGCCGCGCGCGCGCCCGTCCCGCCGATCTGCAGCGGGCCCTCGAAGTGAGCGCGCATCCAGTTCACCATCGCCGCATCCTGCACCGGCACTTCACCGCCGATCCCGCGCTCGATGCAGTGCAGCAGCATGTTCGCCAGGTCGACCGGCTGCCTCAGAACGACGGGCAGCGTCCCGGTCAGGGACCGGGGCGGCAGCGAGCGAAACGGCGCCACCGCCTCGGGCGTGACCTGCACCACGATATCGACGTTATTGGTGAATCCGCACGCCACGCGCGACTCGCGGCGGGCTGCCTGCTGCGCGCGTTCCAGCGCGAGCCGGTAACCCTGCTTCCAGTCAACTGTGGTGACAGTTTTCATCAAAAAACGCTCAGGTTGCCAGTCGAATTGATACGCACAAAATCCCCCCGAATCTGCCGCGCCCCGTTCAGTCAGGCGCAGCAGCTCGGCCCCGCTTACTTGAGCAGGAACTGTTGTTCCGCTTCGGCGGCCTCCATGTCGTCGTGGATGATAGCGGACATCGCCTTGACCATGCCCACCGGATCGGGCGACCGCCAGATGTTCTGGCCGAAGAAGACCCCGCGCACGCCCGCTTTCATCGCGTTGCGGACCATCTGCAGGGCTTCCAGCCGCGTCTCGGTCACTGGCCCCCCGGCGATCAGCACAGGCACAGGGCTCGTCTCGGTGACATACGCGTAGTCGTCCTTGCCGTTGTAATAGCACTTGATCATGTCAGCGCCGTGTTCGACGGCGATGCGCGACGCGGCAGCGATCGCCTTGGTGTCGCTGGGATCCGGGATGGCCTCGCACGGGCACGGCAGCGCCTCGACGGCCAGCGGAATGCCCAGCCGGTCCGCTTCGACGGCGGCCTGGGCGGTCACGCGCAGCGATTCCGGCTCGCCCGGCGCGCCCAGGAAGTACAGCACGATGACCCCATCAGCCCCCACACGAACCGCGTCTTCCACGCTGTACAACTGCTGCCACGACGAGTAATGCAGCCACTTTTCGCGATAAGCCGAAGCGTAACCGTCGATACGGACGATCAGCCCGGCTCGCCCATTGACCAGGTGGCCGCACTGCTTGGCGAGCCCATACGTCGTGAAGATGCAGTCCGCGCCCGCGTCGACGACTTTTTCGATCGTCGCCGCCGGGTCCTCGATTCCAGGCAGTGGCCCCCAATCACGCCCGTGATCCATGGCGACGATCAAGGCGCGGCCATCGGGCTTGAGGATTTTTTGCATCGCGCTTTTCATTGGTGTGTCATTGGCCTTTCATGCAGACGAGAGACAATCAACCCGGTAACGGGTATTGGTCGCCGACCTTGATCACCTCTTGAGCGGTGATGTGGTCGGTGACCAGGGCAGTCAAGCACCCTGTACGCAGCGCCCCCACTATGGCGGCGGATTTGAACGTGCCAATGGCCGGCAAAATGCCGTGCCTGGCATTCATCGAATCCTCGATGCTGATACCGATGACACGTTCGGCAAGTCCCACAGCACAGCGCACCCCATACACATCGAAGTTGTGCGCCCCTAAATCTCCGACACTGCCCTCCTCTCGAAAGCTAGCGAGTGTTTCCGCATCCAGATAACCGGCTTTGAACATATTGGAATGTTCGGGATAAGGTACCCCCAGCCCCTTGAGCATGATGTCGGCCCGTTGTGCCAGGGCCATCACTTCGGCGATGCTGGGTTCCTGGTATAGGCTGTCTCTGATTTCGCGGCTGCTGACGATCATCGGCGCGTGCAGGTGGTACGATTGGCCGTTCAGTCGCTCGGCCAGCGCCTGGGTGATGTGGAAGTTGTCGGTCGGTGAAGCCGTGCCGCCCAGGGTGCCGCTCGCCTGCACGACGCGAATGCCTTTTTTGGTGGTCGGGGGCATCGCGTTCACGACCTCGTAAATCGTATTTCCCCAACCGACCGTGATGATCGAATCGTCGTTCAGCAGCGTGTGGATGAGCTGCGCCGTGACCTGCCCGACCTGCTTGAGCCGCAGCCGGAGCGAGTCCTCTTCGCCGACGACGACCACGCGCGCCGTGCGCAGGTTGAAGCGTTTGACCAGCTCGGCCTGGAGATCGGTATCCAGCTCGAACGGGTATTGGATGTTGATCTGGACGATACCCTTCTGGCGCGCTTCGGCCAGAAAACGGGACACCATAGCGGTCGACACCCCGATCAGCCGGCCAATTTCCGACTGGGTCAACCCATCGTGGAAGTAAAAGGCGGCGACGTCGGCCAAAAAGCGCTGGCGCTCGTCTTCGTTCGGCCTGGCCCACCGCCGGTTTTGTGAATTTTTGGCAGCCATCGGATATCTTATCTATGCAAAATTTTTCATAGAATGCAAATATTACACTTTCAATCTAACACGAATCGGGACGCGAGTCAAGCGATCTACGCTCGATTCTGCGCGTCTTTGGCGCGATGTCGCCGGGGATCGCGGCGGAAAAGTGCCCGTTCTCTGCCGGGCGCTGCGCGGCGAGTTGCAGAGGCATCACGATCGATTCGGCGGTGGGACTATTGCGAAATGGGACAAGATGGCTATAATGAGCATAGCAAGCTTCCACAGCACAACTTGCCACCCTTGACAATCTTCAGGTTTTGTCCTGCCCCTGGATATGGTGTGACTCGCCAGACCATTGCACATTGATTCCTGAGCGACTCGGATCGCGCGCCGCCGTCATGACGGGGCCAATCGCCAGCCATCACGCCCGGCCCGCCGCTTGCGAACCGGCGCGAAGCGGCGATCGAACAGCGACGTTCCGCGGTTGCTATCACCAAGCAAGGAGCAAACTCATGTCCAGAACTCTATCCCCGGGTCGTTGGCGCGGCCTGAAATCCACCTCGGATGACAACGGGAAATTCACGATCGTGGCGTTCGACCAGCGGCGCGATTATCGCAACATGCTCCCGCCCGACACGTCCTACGAACAGGCCGTCAAGATCAAGCGCGAAGTCACCCAGGCGCTCGCGCCCCCGGCCAGCGCCATGCTGCTCGACCCGTACTACGGGCTCCGGCCCGCGATGGAGCTGGCGCGCGGCGTCGGCCTGCTCATGACGCTGGAAGCCATCGGGTGGAAGGGCACCGACACCGCCCGCGAGATTTTCGTGAATCCGGATTGGCCGCTGGGCAAAATCAAGCGGTTCGGAGCCGCCGGCGCCAAGCTGTTGGTGTTCTACCACCCGGAATCGGGCGAGCTGGCCGCCAAGACCGAGCAGCAGATGCGCGACATCTGCGAGCAGTGTCACGCGTACGACATCCCCATTTTCGTCGAGCCGATGTCCTACAGCCTGGACCCCGGCGTGGACAAAAGCAGCGCCGAGTTCGCGAAGGCGCGCCCGGAGATCGTGATCGAAACGGCGCGCCGGTTCAGCCAGCTCGGCTGTGACGTGCTCAAACTGGAGTTCCCGATGGACGCCGGCTTCGACACGGATCAGGCAGGCTGGGCCGACGCGTGCCGGGCGATCAGCGACGCGGTCGACGTCCCGTGGGTGCTGCTCAGCGCGGGCGTGGACTACGACACGTTCGATCCGCAGGTTCGCATCGCGTGCGAGCAGGGGGCGAGCGGCTTTCTGGCCGGTCGCGCGATCTGGAAAGAGGTCGCCCAGCTTGACGACGCGGCGCGGCAGGACTTCATCGTCACGACCGTCACGCAGCGCATGAACCGGCTCTGCACCTATGCCGAGGCGGGAACACCCTGGACGGCGTTCTACCAGCCCGAAACCGTCGACGCCGAATGGCACAAGGGGTACCAGGCGCTGCCGCTCTAGCGCCGTCCGGACCTTCGTCGCAAGTCCACACAGACCGGCCTGGCGGGGCGGGTTCCCGGTTGCCGAGAGCCCGTCCCGCCGCCCAGAAAGAGATCGATAGCATGTACGACGCGGTAGTCATCGGGAACGTGTGCCTGGACATCATCCCCCAGTTCAAGAAGCAGGATGCGCGAGAGATCGGCCAGTTGATCGTGCCGGGGCGCATGTCGGAGATCCTGGAGACGGTGATCGCCATCGGGGGCGGCGTGCCGAACACGGGCATCAACCTCAACCGGCTCGGCATCAAGACGGCGCTGGTCGGCAAGATCGGGGATGACGCGTTTGGCCGGCTGGTGATCGAGCTTCTGCAGAAGCACGGCCCAGGGCTGGCCGACGTCCTCGTCCCGACCACCGGCGCCGCCACGCCCCACACCGTCATCATCAACCCCACCAGCCTGGATCGCGCGTTTCTGCACTGTTCGGGCGCCACGCAGTCGTTCGGGATCGAGGATGTCCGGTTCGACCTGCTCGAACGGGCGCGGCTGCTGCACTTCGGCTATCCGACGCACATGCCGAGCCTGTATCCGGACCGGGGCAAAAACCTGGCCGAGATCTTCCGCCGGGCCAGAGACCTGGGCGCGACGACCTCGCTCGACATGGCGATGCCCGATCCGCATGGCGAAACCGGGCGGATCGACTGGCAGGCGATTCTGCCGGGCACGCTGCCCTACGTGGACGTGTTCACGCCCAGTTTCGAGGAAATCCTGTACATGCTCGACCGCGACCTGTTCTTCGCCCGCGAAGCGGATCGGTCTACGCTCGATCACCTGCCGGAGGACGTCCCCGCCCTGGCGTCCAAAGCCCTGGCGCTCGGCGCGCGCATCGTCCTGATCAAGTGCGGGACGTCCGGCGCGTACCTGCGCACGGCGGCGGACCTGGGCAGCGGGGGCCGGGGCATGCCGGAGAACATCGCCGCGTGGCGAGGGCGCGAGCTGTGGACGCCCGCCTTTCGCCCGGCGCGCGTCGCCGGCACCACCGGCTCCGGCGATGCCGCGATCGCCGGTTTCCTGGCGGCGTTCCTGCGCGGGCTGGCCCCGGGCGATACGCTCCAGGCAGGCGCGGCGGTGGGCGCCTTCAGCGTCGAGGCGCCCGATTCGCTGAGCGGCATCGGCACCTGGGATGAAACCATCGCGCGCGTACGGTCCGGCTGGGAGCAGCTTTCGCTGGACGTGAACGCGGGCGGCTGGCGCTGGGACGACCGCCTGCGCCTGTGGGTCGGGCCGCATGACGCCCGCTAGCGGGCCGGGCCAGCCGGTCGAAAAGGATCGAGCGCGATCGTGTTAGTGGCAGCCGCCGTATTCCTGGCCGTATTCATTCACAGCTTCGTTGGGTTCGGGTTCGGGCTTCTGGTCACCGCCCCGCTGGTGAGCCTCGTGGGGCTGCAAACCGCCGTGCCCCTGGTCACCGTCATCGGGACCGTCTTCCAGCTCCTGATGCTGGTCATCTACCGCAGCCTGATCGATATGAAGACGGTCTTCCTGCTGTGCGCCGGGTCCATCCCCGGCATTCCACTGGGCATGGCCGCGCTGCATCTCGTCGACGAGGCGATCCTGCTGCCCGCGCTGGGCATCGTGACGCTGCTCTACGCGGCGCTGTCGGCCAGCCGGTGGCGCTGGCCCATCTCCGAGCGCCCGCGCTGGGCGTACCTGTTCGGGCTGGGCGCGGGCGGGCTGAGCGGCGCGTACAACGCCCCCGGCCTGATGACCATCATCTACGGTCGGGGCCGCGAGTGGAACCCGGACGAGTTCAAGAGCAACCTGCAGGGCTTCTTCTTTTTCAACTCTGTGATCACGCTGGCGGCGCGGTTCGTCGGCGGCGAACTGACCCCCGGCGTGTGGAGCAATCTCGGCTATGCGCTGCCCGCCATCGTCCTGGGCATCCTGGCCGGGAGCGCCCTGGGCCGCCGTGTCAGCCCCCGGCTGTTCGACCGGTTCGTGCTGGCGCTGCTGTCCGTCATGGGGATTCGCCTGCTGCTCGCCTGACCGGCGCGCACGCCTCCGCGCCGCAAAAAACGCCCCGCCCCAGTGGAACTTTTTGGCCCCGGCGAACGTCTTGATCGTGTAGGTATACGATACAGGAGACGTTGCTATGAATCGGTACGTTCGACGGGCTTTTATCGCTATGGTGATGGTGAGCATCCTCACCGCAACGCTGGCCGCCGGTGCCGCACCGGCCCGATCACAGGGAGACGATACGACCATGCTGGTCGCGGGCAATAACGCATTCGCGTTCGACTTCTACCGGCAGGCGGCTGGTCAGGACGACGCGAACCTGATCTTCTCGCCGTTCGGCATCTCGCAGGCGTTCGGCATGCTGTGGGCCGCCGCCCGCGCCGACACCGCCCAGCAGATCGCGGACACGATGCACTACCCGCTGGCGCAGGACGAGCTGCACCCGGCATTTGCCGCGCTGCTCAGCGACCTCAGCGAGCGCGAGACAGCGGGCGGTGACGGCGAGGGAGAGCGGCTCCAGCTCAACATCGCCAACGCGCTGTGGATCCAGCAGGATTTCCCGTTCCGCGAGGCATACATCGACCTCGTGCGCGAGTTCTACGACGGCGGGCTGTTCCTGGCGGATTTCATCGCGACGCCGGACCGGGCCCGCGAGGACATCAACCGCTGGATCGAAGACGAAACCAGGGAGAAGATTCAGGACATGCTCGGGCCGGGCGCCATCGGCTCGGATACGCGGATGGTGCTGGTCAACGCGATCTACTTCAACGGCGCGTGGCTCTACCCGTTCGAGGAGTTCGCGACTCAGGATGACACGTTCACGCTGCTGGACGGGTCGACGGTCACCGTGCCGATGATGTCCCAGCAGGAGTCCTTCGGGTACATGCAGGGCGAGGGATTCCAGGCGGTCGAGCTGCCGTACTTCGGCGGCGACGTGGCGATGGTGATCGTGCTGCCCGACGAGGGGCAGTTCGAGGCGGTCCGGTCCGGCCTGGACGCGGATCAGTTCGACGCGATCCGCGAGACGCTGGCGTCCGAGACGGTCCGGCTCACCATGCCGCGCTGGGAGTTCGAGTCCGCGCTCGACCTGAAAGCCTCGCTGGCGGCGATGGGGATGGCCGACGTGTTCGATCGCGAGCGCGCAGACCTGAGCGGCATGTTCGATCCCGCTGCCGTGGGTGAGAACCTGTTCGTCTCGGCAGCGCTGCACAAGGCGTACATCGGCGTCGACGAGGCGGGCACCGAAGCGGCGGCAGCGACCGCGATCATCGTGGGCGTCACGTCCGCGCCGGTGCAGGTCGAGCCGATCGAGCTGCGCCTGGACCGCCCGTTCGTCTACACGATCGTCGACCGGCAAACCGGCTCGATCCTGTTCCTCGGCCAGGTGATGGATCCGGCTGGCTGACGGGCGCCGGGGTCGTCGTCGCAGCCGTTGCCGAACGCTGGCGGCTGGAGTATAACCATACCGGCCCCGTTGGGTGCCGCCACGCGCCCGGCGGGCGCTGTGGATGGGTTGCGCCATGCACACGAAAGCGACGATGACCCCATGACCGGAAACCTGCCCGACGCGCTTCCCGGTGACGTTCTGGACCGGCGGGCGCGCCTGCCCCTGAAACCGGAGCCGATGACGCTGCCCGGCGCGCGCGTCCGCCTCGAACCGCTGGACATCCGGCGCCACGTCGAACCCCTCTACGCCGTCTCGAGCGGCAGCCCGATCGCGTGGGGCAGCCGCTCGGTCGGCGCGTATGACGCGGATGCCCTAATCTGGCGGTACATGTTCTCCGGCCCGTTCGCGTCGCTCGCTGCCTTCGCGGAATACGCCCGGCGGCAGATCGACGCGCCCAACGGCCTGCCCTACTGCGTGATCGATCTCGCGGCGGGGCAGCCCGCCGGGATGGCGAACTACCTGAACAACACGCCGGAGCACCTCCGGATCGAACTGGGGAGCATCTGGTACAGTCCGATCGCCCAGCGCACGTACGCCAACACGGAAACCACCTACTTGATGCTCGCCCACGCGTTCGCGCTGGGGTACCGGCGCGTCGAGTGGAAATGCGATTCCCTGAACGAGCGCTCGCGCCGGGCGGCGCTGCGCATGGGCTTCAGGTTCGAGGGCATTCAAGAAAACCACATGATCGTCAAGGGGCGCAGCCGCGACACCGCCTGGTTCCGCATCCTCGACCGGGAATGGCCGGACGTGAAAACCCACCTGGAAGGTCTGCTGAACGAAACACCTCCAACCGCCTGACGGGCGCGCCGCCCACCGGCGCACCGAATCGCGGGCGGGTGCGTCTCGGATTCGGGGCAAAAGGCTTACCACAGAGATCTCAGAGGACACAGAAAGAGATGACTTGAGAGTCTCTCTCAAATCTCCCTCTGTGCTCTCTGTGTGCTCTGTGGTTAAGAAATCGCCCCGATGTGGAGTGCACCATCGCGGGCGGGGGGATTGACAGCGCGCCAGTAGCATACTATAGTAGGAAATGGGAACGTTCCCCATCAGCGAAGAGGCAGACGGATCGTGTCGAAACCCAGGCAACCGACGATCAAGGACGTGGCACGGCTGGCCGGCGTGTCCAAGACCACGGTCGGGCGCGTCGTGAACGGCGAAGATTTGCGCGTCGCCGAGAAGACCCGCGCGCGCGTCCTGGCCGCGATCGAGATGCTGGGCTACGAGCGCAACATCGTCGCCAGCAGCCTCCGCACCGACCAGACGCTGATGGTCGCCCTCTCCATTCCGGACATCATGAACCCGTTTTGGCCGGAGGTCGCGCGCGGCGTGCAGGACACGTGCGAGGCGCAGGGCTACACCGTGGCGCTGCTGAACAGCGACTGGGACGCCGGGCGCGAGCTGGTCCACCTGCAAACCGTCCGCCGCAACCGGTTCGATGGCTTGGTGCTCAACCCGATCCGGATCGCCAACGCCGAGCTGCGCGCATTGAACACGCCCACCGTGCTCCTCGGCTCGGACGATGATTATCCCGATTTCGATTCGGTCGGCAGCGACTCGGTCGGCGCGGTCAACACCGCGCTCGAACACCTGATCGCGCTCGGCCATAGGCGCATCGGGCTGATCGCGGGCATCTCGCAGCGCAGTCGCCCCGACACGCGCTATCACTGCTACATCGACATGCACCAGCGGCACAATCTGCCGTTCGACCCGGCGCTGGTGGTCCGCTGCCCCTACTCGCAGGCCGAAGGGGCCGCCGCCATGCGCCGGTTGTTGGCCGGGGCAGCGCCGCCGACCGCCGTGCTGGCCGGGAACGACCTGCTGGCCATCGGCGCGCTGATCGCCGCCAAGCAGGCCGGGCTCGCCATTCCGGGCGACCTGTCGATCGTCGGCATCGACGACATCGACGCCTCCAGCACCACCTCCCCGCCGCTGACGACCGTCGCCAAGCCCAAATACGAGATCGGCGTCCGCGCGGCGACGCTGCTGCTGGAACGGATGCGCGGGGACCGGCCCGAAGTTCCGCGCAAGGTGCTGCTGCAGGGCGAGCTCCAGGTGCGCGAAACGACCGCGCCGCCCGGTTAGGCATTGTTTTTTGCAACGAATGGGGAACGTTCCCATTCAGCGTATCATACCGAAAGGATGGACGTATGCGCACGCGGGATGATCTGCTCCGCGACAAAACCCGGTTTTTGAGCAAGGCCAAAGGCTGCCTGGTCGGACTCGCGGTGGGGGACGCCATGGGCGATCTCGGGCGCAGCGACGAATACCGCAGCCGCTACGGGATTATCACCGACCTGTACCCCGGCGCCAGGAGCACCGACGACACCGAATTCGGGCTGCTCACCGCGCGGGCGCTGCTGGACTGCGGCGGCGACCTGACCTCCGAGGCGGTGCTGGCCGCGTGGCAGACACACATCATCGACCAGGGCGGCGTGTTCGACCGGGCCGGCAAGCCCCTCTACGGCGCCGTCGAGAACATCAAGCGCGGCCTGCGCCCGCCCCTCTCCGGCGTGGACAACGTCCAGAACAACGACGACGGCGCGGCTATGCGCGTCAGCCCGATCGGGATTCTGTGCACGGGCGATCCCCAACGCGCCGCGGCGCTGGCGCGCATCGACGCCGAGATCAGCCACCACGCGGACGGTGTCTGGGCCGCACAGGCCGTCGCGGCGGCCATCGCCGTCGCCATGGTGGACGCCTCGCCGGAGACGATGATCGACACGGCGCGCCGCCAGATCCCGGACGATAGCTGGCTGGGGCGCGCCTTCGACCGCGCGATGGACATCTGCGACCGGGCGAGCGACATCCACGAGGCGTGGGAACCGCTGCACACTGCGCTGTGGACGCCCGTCCACTCGATGAGCGCCGAGGCGATCCCGCAGGTGTTCGGCATCCTGCGCATGACGGGCGGGGACTTCCGGCAGGGCATGTTCTGGGCCTGTAACTTTGGACGCGACGCCGACAGCATTGCGGCGATCGTCGGGGCGCTGTCCGGTGCGCGGCACGGCCTGGACGTTATTCCCGATCGCTGGGCGCAGCAGGTGCGCGTCGCCAGCGGGGTCAGCCTGCGCTTCGCCCGCAACGAAGATGTGATCGACCTGGCCGAGGCACTGGTCAACCTGGCGCTGCCGGCGGATAGCGTCCCCCGGAGCACCTCATGAGCGCACTCGCCCGACGACTCCCGCGCGCCTGGACGCAGCTCTCGCCCAGCGAGCGGCGCGAAGCCCTCGCCGGCTACCTGTTCATCTCGCCGTGGATCATCGGCTTCATCGTGTTCTTCCTGGGCCCGATCCTGGCCTCGTTCGCCCTGAGCTTCACGCGCTGGAACATCGTGGGCACGCCGCAATGGGTGGGCCTGGACAATTACGAGCGCATCTTCACGCAGGACCCATTCTTCCGCAAAGCGGTCACGGTGACGCTCAAGTATGCCGCGTTCTACCTGCCGCTGGAGGTCATCTTCGGCATCCTGATCGCCGTCGTGCTCAATCAAAAACTGCGCGGCATCGGCGTGTTTCGCACGATGTACTACATGCCGTATATCGTGCCCAAGGTCGCCAGCTCGCTGGTGTGGGTGTGGGTGCTCAACCCGCGCTATGGCCTGCTGAACACCATGCTGGGCTGGCTGGGAGTCAACGGGCCGAGCTGGCTCAGCGATCCGGACTGGGTGCTGCCGAGCATCATCATGATGTCGCTGTGGGGCGTGGGCGGCAGCGCGGTGATCTACCTGGCCGGGCTGCAGAACATCCCCAACCAGTTGTACGAAGCCGCCTCGGTCGACGGCGCGAACCGCCTGCAAAAGTTCGTGCGGATCACGCTGCCCATGCTGAGCCCCACCATTTTCTTCCAGCTCGTGCTGGGCCTCATCGGCACCTTCCAGACGTTCACCCCGGCGTTCATCGCCGCCGGGCGCAGCGGCGGCCCGCTCCAATCCGGCCTGTTTTACATGCTGTACATCTACAACCGCTCGTTCGAATCGATGCGCATGGGTTACGGCTCGGCGCTGGCCTGGATCCTGACCGTGTTCATCATGATCATCACGCTGCTGGTCTTTCGCAGCTCGAAATACTGGGTCTACTACGAAGCCGAGCGGAAAAGGACGAAATGATGACGATCACCCGCCACCTGCCCCGCTTCGGCCTGCGCGGCTTGCAGCGGTTCAACAACGTCTCCGGCTACACCGTGCTGATGGTGCTGTCCGCGCTGTTCATGATCCCGCTCTACTGGATGTTCTCGACCGCGCTGAAGTCGCCGCAGCAGACGTTCGCCATCCCGCCCGAGTGGGTGCCCGCGCCCGCCCAGTGGGACAACTTTGCAAAAGTATTCGATGAAGTTCCGTTTGGCCGGTTTTATCTCAACACGTTTTTCCTGGTGTTCGCCAACATCGCGGGGCACCTCGTCTCGGTGACGCTGGTCGCCTATGGCTTTGCGCGGCTGCGCTTTCCGGGCCGCAACGTGCTGTTCCTGGTGATGCTCTCCACGCTGATGATCCCGTACCAGGTGACGCTGGTGCCGCGCTTCATCATGTTCTCCAAGCTGGGCATGATCAACTCGTACTGGCCGCTGATCCTGCCCGCCTTCACCGGCAGCCCGTTCCTGATCTTCCTGGTCCGGCAGTACATGATGAGCATTCCGTTCGACCTGGACGAGGCGGCGTACATCGACGGGGCCAGCCGCTTCGCGGTCTTCTGGCGCATCATCCTGCCGCTGGCGCGCCCCGCGCTGATGCTGGTGGTCGTCTTCACGTTCATCGACGTGTGGAACGATTTCCTCCAGCCGCTGATCTACCTCAACGATCCCGACATGTTCACCGTGTCGCTCGGTCTGAGCTTCTTCCAGGGCGCGCGCGAAACGAACTGGAATTTGCTCATGGCCGGGTCCGTCCTGGCGATGGTCCCGCCGCTGATCCTGTTTTTCTTCGCCCAGAAACAACTCATCGGCGGCATCTCGGTCGAGGGCCTGAAAGGATAGCGGGCAATCTCACGAATCTGTGTATACCGTCAGCACGAACCGGTCGAGAGGAGGTGTGTGGCAAACGAAACGACTCTGGCAACGACAACCTGACGAAATTTCCGGCAATCGATTAATGGTTAGGAGATACCAAGACATGAAGAAACACACATGGATCGTTTTTCTGGTGATCGCGGCGCTGCTGGTCCCGCTGGGCGCCATCCAGGCCCAGGATGACGAAGTCGTGACGATCACCTGGTGGAGCACGGAGCGCGGGCGCGACACGGCAGCCACGCGCGACCTGCACTTCCAACTGGCGCGCGCCTTCGAGGAGGCCAACCCGAACATCCGCGTCGCGATCTCGCTCTTCCCCAGCCGCGCCTTCAACACGCGGGTCGCCACGGCCATCGCGGGCAATGAAGGCCCGGACGTCTGGACGACCTACTACGCCGCCGACGTCGCGCAGCAGGGCTTCCTGGAAGACCTGACGCCGTACATGGAAGCGTCGGGCGTCAACCCGGCGGAGAGCTGGTTCCCGATCGGCCAGCTCCGCACGGTCTACGATGGCCGGTACTACGGCGTCCCGCGCGAAGCCTCGGCGGGCTTCATCGCGTACAATAAGGACATCTTCGACGCGGCGGGCGTGCCCTACCCCGAAGCGGGCTGGACGGTGGCCGAGTACCGCGCGATCGCCAACCAGCTCACCGACCGCGAGAATGACCAGTACGGCGTCGGCGCGATCGCCGGTGGCGAGGGCTGCATGCTGTGGTCGCCCTTCTCGTTCAACCTGGGCGCCGACGTCGTCAGCCCGGATGGGCGCGACGTGGCGGGTTATCTCGACACGCCCGAAGCCGCGGAAGCGTTCCGCTTCTGCCTGGAGCTGGTGACCGAGGACCAGGTCGCCGCGCCCGCCGAGCTGCAGGATCAGTACGGCGAGCTGGTGTTCCTGTCCGGCAATGTCGCGATGCAGTCGATCTCCAACTGGGAGCTGCCCGCGCTGAACGAGCAGGCCGAGTTCGAATGGGGCATCGTCGCGCCGCCGCGCTATGACGAGAGCTCCGAGGGCATCGCCTGGACGGACGCCTACGCCCACTATATGTGGACCGGCAGCCGGCACAAAGAGGCCGCCTGGGCATTCCTCGACTGGCTGGCCGGGCCGGAAGCTCAGCGCATGGCCGCCGAAGCGGGCATCTGGCCGCCCAACGGGCCGGGAGTGTGGCAGGAGCTTGGCTGGGACCAGGACCCGGTTCTGGGCGTGGCCTACGCCGAGCTGATGAAGGAGACGCGCGTCGCCAACTACCTGCGCTCGCAGTACTTCTGGGACTGCGTCTATCCCGCGTTCGACAACGTGCGCGTGCGCTGGATTCAGAACGGCGAGCGCGATCTCGAGTCGATGCTGGCCGAAGAAACGGCTAACGCGCAGTTCTGCCTGGACGACAGCTACGATTTCTAGCACGCCTTTTCGACGTCCGAACGCCCCTCGCTCGCGACCTGGGCGGGGGGCGTTCGCATGACAGCGGGTATCACGGTGAGGTGAACGTATGGCGTTGGTGACGATCTCCCCCGACTATGACGAGCGGGTCTACGCGGGGTGGCTGGGCAAGTGTATCGGCGTGCGGTTCGGCGCCCCGCTCGAAGGCTGGACCTACGACGACATCCGCCGCAACCTGGGCGCGATCGACGGGTACCTGAACGAAGCGCCGGGCAAGCTGTTCAAGCCCGACGACGACACCGCCCTGCCCATGATCCTGATCCGGGCGCTGGAAGACAGCGGCGCGCGGGCCGATCTGTCCGCCCAGCAGATCGCCGAGGCGTGGCTGAACTACCTCGGCGACCAACAGGGCACGCTGTGGTGGGGCGGCTACGGCGTCTCGACCGAGCACACCGCCTACCTGAACCTCGCCGGCGGCATCCCGGCGCCGCGCAGCGGATCGATCGCGCAGAACGGCGCGGCGCTGGCCGAGCAGATCGGCGGGCAGATCTTCAGCGACATCTGGGGGCTGGTCGCGCCCGGCAATCCGGCGCTGGCGGCGGACCTGGCCGAACGCGCGTCGAGCGTGTCGCACGACGGCAACGGCATCTACGGCGGGCGCTTCATCGCCGCCCTGGTGAGCGCGGCCTTCGCCGAGGCCGACCCGCTGCGGCTGATCGACACCGGCCTGTCGCTGATCCCCGCCGACAGCGAATACGCGCGCGTCGTCCGGGCCATGGTCGATTGCTACCACCAGCAGCCGGACGACTGGCGCGCCTGTTACGCGCACCTGAAGGCCCACTTCAGCTACGACCGCTACCCCGGCGAGGTGCACATTATCCCCAACGCGGGCGTCGTCGTGATGGCGCTGGCCTATGGCGGCGGCGACTTCTCGCGCACGATCCAGATCGCCAACATGGCCGGGTGGGACACCGACTGCAACGTCGGCAACGCCGGCGCGATCCTGGGCGTGGCAGTGGGCCTGGACGGGATCGCGTGGGGCTGGCGCGAGCCCATGAACGACCTGTTGATCGCCGCCAGCGTGATCGGGACGCGCAACATCCTCACCATCCCCCAGTGCGCGGACCTGTTCTGCCGGTTGGGGCGCGCCCTGGCCGGGGAGGACACGCCCCCGCGCCCGCGCTACCACTTCCGCTATCGCGGCTCGACGTGCAATTTCCAGGCCGAGGGCGCACGCGGACGGGTGATCGAGATCCGCCAGTCCACCGCCGCCGGCGAGCCGGGCGGGCTGCAGGCCAGCGTGCGCAAACTCAACAAAAAGGGCGAGCTGCGCCTCTTCACGCGCACGTATTACCGGCCCGCCGAGCTGAGCAGCAACTACTACGGCGCGACGTTCACGCCGCTGATCGTGCCGGGCCAGACGGTCAGCGCGGACGTCTTCGTGCCGCCGGACGCGCCCCCGACGCTCCGCGCCAGCCTGTACGTCCACGACGACCACAGCGGCCAGCACCACCAGTCGATCGGGCAGGCGCTCGCGCCCGGCCAGTGGGGGACACTCACCTGGACGATCCCGCCCCTGGACGGGGCGTGCCTGTCGCAGGTAGGCGTGATCGTGCGCAACCTGGGCGAGACATGGGAGACCGGCGCGCTCACCCTGCGGAGCCTCGACTGGGCCGGCCCGCCGGACACCAGCATCGACTTCGCCCGCGAGCGCGCCGAAGGGAACGCCATCAGCCAATGGACCAAACTGCGCGGGTACTGGCGGCTGGAGGACGGCGCGCGCTACCACGGGAGCGGCCCCGGCCTGTGCGAAACGTATACCGGCGACATCGCGTGGCGCGATTACCGGCTGGAGGCGGGCATCATCCCGCTGATCGGCGACTACCACAACGTCAACGCGCGGGTGCAGGGCGCGCTGCGCTCCTACGCGGGCGGGCTGGGGCCGGACGGGACGCTGGCGCTCTACCGCAAGGCCGGCCAGCAGGTCGAGCGCGTCGCGGCGGCGCCCTTCCCCTGGCGGCACGGCGAGCGCTACACCGTGCGCCTCACCGTCCACGGCAACCGGCTGGCGCTGGAGGCAGAGGGCGAAACCGGGCACGCCGCGCTGGAATGGGTCGATCCGGCGCCCTACCGGCACGGGCAGATCGGGCTTTCGACGTGGCACGGCAGCCACACCGCGTATGACGGCGTGCGCCTCAGCCCGGTCGCGGCGCAGAGAGGCAGCTGACGGTGGCGAAGCTGCACGAATACCAGAGCCGGGCGCTGCTAGAACAGGTGGGCATCGCCGTGCCGCGCGGCGGGGTCGCAGTCACGCCGGACGACGCGGGGCGTATCGCCGCCGACATCGGCGGGCCGGTGGTCGTCAAGGCCCAGGCATGGGTGACCGGGCGCGCGGCGCTGGGCGCGATCCGGTTTGCGGAGGACGCCGCGGGCGCGGCAGAGGCGGCGCGAGACATCCTGGGCATGGAGCTGGGCCGCCACCCGGTCGAGCAGGTGCTGGTCGTGGAACGGCTGGCTATCGCGCGTGAGTTCTACGCGGGGGTGATCGTCGATGATCAGGCGCGCGCGCCGGTGATGATCTTCAGCAGCCAGGGCGGATCGGGCATCGAGGCGATCGCGCGCGAGCATCCCGACCGCGTGGCCCGCCACACCATCGACATCCGCCTGGGCCTGCGCGACTTCGAGGCGCGCGAGCTGGCCCGCCGCGCCGGGCTGAGCGGCCCGCTGCTGGCCCAGGTTGGCGGGCTGCTGCCCCGGCTGTACGACGCGGCCCGCCGGTTCGACGCGCGCGCCGCCGAGATCAACCCGCTGGCGCTGACGGACGACGGGCGGCTGGTGGCGGCGGACTGCCGCTTCACCATCGACGATTACGCCGTCTTCCGCCAGCCGGACCTGGAGATCGCCTTCGCCCGCGAGCTGGACCGCCCGCCCACCGCGCTGGAGCGCGTCGCGTGGGACGTCGAGCGCGGCGACTACCGGGGCACGTTCTTCTTCATCCAGATGGCGCAGGGCTTCGCCAGAGGCGAGGGGGTCGTCGGCTTTCACGGCGCGGGCGGCGGCGGCAGCATGATGAGCATGGACGCGCTGGGCGCCCAGGGGCTGCACCTCGCCAACTTCGTGGACACCAGCGGCAACCCGCCCGCCAGCAAGGTCTATCGCGCAGCGCGGATCATCCTCAGCCAGCCGGGCATCGACGGCTACTTCGCCAGCGGGAGCGGCGTCGCCAGCCAGGAACAGTACCACTCGGCCCGCGCGCTGGTGAAGGCGTTCCTCGAGGAGCCGCTGACCGTGCCCGCCGTCATCCGGCTGGGCGGCAACGCCGAGGAGCAGGCCATCGCGATCCTGGAGCGCGCGCGGGCGCGCATCCCCGCCCCGGTCGAGGCATACGGCAAGGACGATTCGCCGGACTTCTGCGCGGCTCGCCTGCGGGACCTGATCGCCCGGACGCCGCCCGCGGACGCGCCGCCGGCCTACGGCCCGCGCCCGGCCCAGGACCCCTACCGGTTCGACACGGTGACCGGGGGGACCGTCACGCTCGATCACGCGCGCTGCCGCGACTGTGCCAGCAAAATCTGCATCAGCACCTGCGCGCCGAGCATCCTGTCCCTGGAGGGCGACGTGCCCGTGCTCAACATCACCCGCGAGGAGGCGAAGCGCGGCGGCTGTGTCGAGTGTCTCGCCTGCGAGATCGAGTGCTTTTTCGAGGGCAACGGAGGCGGATTCGTCCACCTGCCTATCGCCGGGCTGGATGCCGCCTGCCGCGCGCAGACCGGGGAGGCGACCGATGGCGATCCTGATTGACCGGACGAAACGCGTGCTCGTGCAGGGCATCACCGGGCGCGAAGGCACCGCCCGCGCGCGGCTGATGCGCCGCTATGGGACGCAGGTCGTCGCGGGCATCACGCCGGGCAAAGGCGGGCAGACGGTCGAGGGCGTCCCCGTTTTCGACACGGTGGGCGAAGCGTGGGAGCACGCCGGGCCGGTCGACGTGAGCGTGCTGTTCATCCCCGCGCCGCTGGTCAAGAGCGCCGCCCTGGAGGCCATCGCCGCCGGGGTGAAGCTGCTGGTGATCGTCCCCGACCGCGTGCCGATCTACGACGTGCTCGAGATCGTGGACGCTGCCGACCGGGCAGGTGCGCGTTTCGTCGGCCCCAACACGCTGGGCGTGCTCAGCCCCGGCGAAGGCGTGCTCGGCATGATCGGCGGACAGGCCGCCAGCGCGCGCGAGTGGTTCTTCCCCGGCCCGGTCGGCATCACCAGCCGCAGCGGCGGCATCACGACCAGCCTGGCCTATTACCTGGCGCGGGCGGGGGTCGGCGCCTCGACGCTGGTGCACGTCGGCGGCGATCCGGTCGTGGGGCTGCCCCACCCGGCGATCGTCCGTCTGTTCGAGCGCGACCCGGCCACGCGCGCCATCGTGCTGTTCGGCGAGATCGGCACCTCGCAGGAAGAACAGGTCGCCGATCTGGTCGAGGCGGGGGAGGTGACCAAGCCCATCGTCGCCTACATCGGCGGGAAGGGCGCGCGGGGCGGCACGCGCTTCAGTCACGCCGGGGCGATCATCGAGGGCGGGCGCGGCACGTATGAAGGCAAAGTCGAGCGGCTGCGCGGCGCCGGGGTCACGGTCGTCGACGCATTCGACGATATCCCAGGCGCGGCGCGTGACGTGCTGGCGCGCCTGGGCGTTCCGCTTCGGGAGGAAACACCATGAGCGCCAACGACACCCATTGGACGACCGCCATCACGCAGATCGAGCCCAACGAGGTCCGCCTGCGCGGCTATCGCATCGAGGACCTGATGGGCCGCATCTCGTTCGCCGGGGCGATCTACCTCGCGCTGACCGGGACCCCGCCGCCAGAGGGCGCGATTCCGCTGCTGGATGCCATCCTGGTCTCGTCGATCGACCACGGCGCGACGCCCCCCTCGACGCTGGCGGCTCGCACGGCGGCCAGCACGGGCGCGCCGCTCAATGCCGCCATCGCCGCCGGGATTCTGAGCATCAACCGCTACCACGGCGGCGCGATCGAAGACGCCATGCGCCTGATCCTCGAGATCGTCCACGCCGCGGACGATCCCGCCGCGCTGGAACAGGAAGCCGCCGCCCTGGCCGGCGCGTACCGGCAGAGCCGGCGGCGCATTCCGGGCCTGGGGCACCGCATCCACAGCGCCGACCCGCGCGCCGCGCGGTTGTTCGCGCTGACCGAAGAGGCCGGGATCGCGGCGGGCGGCGTGCGCGCCATGCGCGCCATCGCGGCGGCCTTCGCACAGCAGGCCCGGCGCGCGCTGCCGGTCAACGTGGACGGCGCGATCGCGGCGGTGCTGGTCGATCTGGGCCTCGCGCCCGAACTCGCCAACGCGTTCTTCATCATGGCGCGGGTGCCGGGGCTGGTCGCCCACATCCACGAGGAGGCGACGCGCGAGCGGCCCGTGCGCCCCATTCACCCAATCGATCACGACTACGATGGCCCGCCGCCGCGCGACTGGCCGCCCGGCGAGCAGCCGTGACGCACGACAAGGGGGCGGCCTCGCGACCGCCCCCTGTGCTGACTGTGGAAATCAGTTACCGGTCTATTCGGGCGCTTCCCAGCCCTCAGTATCCCACTCGTGCGGGATGCCCTTGGTGTCCAGGCTGGCCTCGTAGTCCTTGAGCGTGGCTGCCGTGATCACGTCCACGCCGGTGTCGATCACGCCGTCGACGACGTCCATCGCCTCGAACGCGGCGTCTTCACCTTCGACAGCCATCCGGAGGATCAGCTCGACCGACTTGTAGCCCATGTCGTACTCACGCTGGGCGACCGTCGCGTCGATGACCCCTTCCTTGATCCCGTTGATGATGTCCGTCGTCGCGTCGAAGCACACCAGCTTCGTCTCGCCGACCCGGTCCGCTTCCTTGATCGCCGTCGCCCACGCCGGTCCGTTGTACGCATACACGCCAAACGCACCGTCCAGCTCCGGATTGGCCGACAGTACCGAGTTCGCCAGTTCCAGCGCCCGCGCCGAGTCCTCCCGGTCGTTCACCGGCTCCAGCGTCTCGATCCCCGTACCCTCGATCGCCGCCAGGAACCCATCCGTCCGCTGCAGGGCGTTCAGCGCCGTGTCCGACCCGCGCCCGATGCCCACCAGACCACCGTCCGGCAGCAACTGCGCCATCGTCTCGCCCGCCGTGAACCCCGCCGTGTAGTTGTCCG
>Ga0334892_1000089_pt1 | contig 141965 bp, 126 predicted proteins | sample GraSluR3_MG_4_FD_207213 | JGI IMG/M metagenome (GOLD analysis project Ga0334892, IMG submission 207213) | Sludge microbial communities from methane-producing bioreactor in Wageningen University, Netherlands - Granular Sludge_15_04-R3 | ecosystem: Engineered > Bioreactor > Anaerobic >... | reverse complement strand
CTTGCCGACTTAGAGGGTATTATTCAAGCTGGTGATGGCAATGCCTTCTTAATTGCCGGGTTATGTATTTTTAACTGCCGTTTTATGTATTTCTATTATGCCGAAAACACGCGAATTTCGATCCCTGCGTCCTTGTTCCAAAATGCGCTTACGCATGCGAATTTTTTCCGGAGTAACTTCGACCAGCTCATCATCCTCGATATACTCCATGGCACGCTCAAGGGTAAATGAAACCGGGGGGGCCAGACGTACAGCTTCATCGGCGCTGCTTGATCTGATGTTGGTCAAATGTTTTTTCTTACATACATTTACATCCAGGTCAGTCTCCCGGTTATGCTCCCCGACAATCATTCCGGCATATACTGAATCATTAGGCTTAATAAAAAAAGTTCCCCGATCCTGGAGGCTGTGAAGAGCATAAGGAGTGGCCTCTCCAGCTTCAAAAGCTATTAAAACACCGCGATTCCGGCCGGGCAGGTTTCCCTTCCAGGGTCCATAATGACTGAAAAGATGGTGTATTATACCTTCACCCCTGGTCAAAGTAAGCAGATCGGATCTAAAACCTATTAGCCCGCGTGCTGGAATAAGAAATTCAAGCTTAAGATTATTCTCACCGGCCGGTTGCATATTCTGCATATCTCCAAATCTCCGGCCCAGGTTTTCAATCACACTACCCGAATATTGCTCTGGAACATTCAAAAAAAGTCTCTCAAAGGGTTCACATGTAATACCGTCTATTTCTTTTAAAATTGGCTTTGGCTTGGATATCTGCAGTTCATATCCTTCACGCCTCATTGTCTCGATCAGTATGCCGAGGTGCAGCTCTCCCCTGCCCGATACCTTAAAGGAATCGGGAGAATCTGTTTCTTCAACCCTGAGGCTTACATTAGTTTCAGCTTCTTTCCAGAGGCGGGCCCGGATCTGTCTGGATGTGACATAACGTCCTTCCCGTCCTGAAAAGGGACTGTCGTTTACCAAAAAGTTCATGGTTAATGTCGGCTCATCAACAGCAAGCAACGGCATTGGTAAAGGGTGATCCGTTTCACAGACAGTCTCACCGATATTCACCGCACCCAGACCCGCAACTGCAACAATATCACCCGCTTCAGCCCTTCCTGTCTCGTGACGTTTCAGTCCTTCGTACTCCCACAATTTCCCTATTTTCAGCATCTCTACACTACTATCCTGCTTGCAGAGCGAAACCTGCATTCCCGATTCAAGAAAACCATTGATGATTCTCCCGATAGCAATTCTGCCAACATAATCATCGTAGTCAAGAGTATTAATCTGCATCTGTAGTTTACCTGCAGGATTAGCAACTGGAGGAGGCATTTCAGAAACAATCATCTCAAAGAGAGGTTGCAGGTTTTTACCTTCTTCATGATAATCAATAACAGCCAACCCTTTTCGTGCATCAGCATAAATAACCGGAAAATCGAGTTGCCAGTCTGCCGCCTCCAGCTCGACAAACAGATCAAATACTTCATTTAAAACTACCTCCGGACGCGCATCCGAACGATCTATTTTATTGATAATTACACCAACCCGTAATCCTACTTCTAGCGCCTTTCGCAAAACAAATTTAGTCTGGGCCATCGGGCCTTCAAAAGCGTCGACCAGAAGCAGTGCACCATCTACCATGCGCAATACTCTTTCGACTTCGCCACCAAAATCAGCGTGGCCCGGGGTGTCAACTATGTTGATCTTAATCCCGTTGTAATGCACTGCCGTGTTTTTTGACAATATGGTTATTCCACGTTCCCGTTCAAGGTCATTGGAATCCATGACCCTTTCCACTATCCGCTCATTATCCCTGAAAATACCTGCCTGCCTGAGTAATCCGTCGACCAGCGTTGTTTTGCCATGATCAACATGAGCAATAATGGCTATATTACGTAAATGCTCCTGACTTTTACTGGACATCTGTACACCATTCCAATCCCATTTTCCCAATGGCTTAATCATTTTTACCAGGATTATATTAAATCATTATTTGACAGGAAAGGAAAGGTTTTTTTCACATTGTCCGGTTTATGCTCACTGTTTGATTGAATACAAGGCCAGGGTGCTCTCAAGGTAGCTGACAATTTCTTCAGCCAGCCATGTTGGTTCTAAAATTTTTATCTCCGGTCCCCAACTGGCCAGCCAGGGAATCATTTCATTAGCACCGGTCAACCTGTAACTAACTTCAATATCACCATTCCCAAGTTCTTTTATCTGCTGTGATTCATGAAACATAATCTCCCGAAAACGCTCTGCCGTTCCCCGATTAACCCGGAGTTTAACCGACTCCAGCCTGGTGCCTCCATCTGAAGTCCATGTAGCCCAGGCTTTACTGTACGCTTGTTTAAGCGAATAACTTGAGGGCATTTTATAACCTGAACTTTCTATAATTTCCAGGTCACGAATATGTACTATGTGAAAAATCCGATTAGCCTTACTTCTGAGGCAATAACCAGTAAGGTAGAAATTATTAAAACGGCACAATAAACCGTACGGCTCAATAACTCTCTCGGTTTCCTGACCATCATAGGTCCTGAGATATTTAATTTTTATTCTTTTTTTTTGCCTCAGCGCTTTAAATATCTCACTTACCAGTTGGCTGAAACGGTCCGGTTCGGCAGGAGCAGGTTCAGCAACATAAACGTGATTTTCTATTTCATTGATCAGCAGGTTATATATACTGACACCGGCCAGGGTTTCAGCCAGCAGTTTACGCAGAATCTTATGATAGGCATCTTTCAGCATTCCTCTGTACTGGGGATATAAACTTAGAGCAATACAGAGCGATTCATTTATATTAAAAGATGGAGCTGCAATGTCACCGTAAAAAAGGTAGAAAGTTTTTCTATTTCGCTTAACTCTTTTTATTCCGGCCAGTGGTTCCGGCAGAGCATCATCAATAAGTGTTTTACTTTCTGCGTCAGGCTTCTCGTCCTCTTCCGGTTTTTCCCCCGCTGCCAGGGGGTCAAATAGCAGTTCCAGGCGGTCTACTGCCCGAAAAATTGTTTTTCGCGACGGATACGTACCCTTGATTTCCTCATAGGCTTCTTCCAGGTCCTCAATAGTTGCCCCGCCGGTCGGCGTTTTCTCCAGGATTCTAACCAGGATATTCGCAATCGCCTCGGGGTGATGGCAACGCGGCGCCCTGGACGACATATACATCCCCACCTTTCTGTATAAAACCTGACTACCCACAGTCTTCTTGGTTAGTCACAAAAAGATCTTGAGAGCATCTGCAGCAGAGTGTTCACTGTATCAGGAGATTCTGTAAAGTAATTAGCCCTGGTAAAAGGCTTATAACCGACCCTCACACTCCAGGAATGTTCCGGCATAACATTAAATATATCTTCATCTGTCCAATCATCACCCATAGCCAAAATAAAATCCCACTTATCTTCTTTCTCCAACCAGTGAAGGGCAGCTTTGCCTTTATTTATTCCGGCAGACTTAATTTCAACAACCTTATTACCCAGTAGAACCTGGAGCCCTGTTCCAGAAAGCATATCATGCAGTGCATCCACCAGCTCCTTTGCTCTCTGGGAACCGAGATCCGGTTCTGCCTTGCGATAATGCCAGACCAGGGCATGCGTTTTTTCTTCTATAAAAGCCCCTGGTGTTCTTTCGCTAAACATTTCCAGCATGGGGCAGAAATTGCTTTTCCAGTCCTCTGATAAACCTTCCTCTTTAAGCTGCCAGTTTTCCCAACCTGTCTCCTTAAGCCAGGCACCGTGTTCGCCAACCATGTCAACACCGGTGTTTCCCAACCACTTTTCAAGATCTGCCCTGTCCCTGCCGCTGATAATTACTACTTTATTAGCCGGATCATTACTTAAGCAGGTAAGCAAAGACAAAACTTTTTGATCCGGGCTGGCCTGCTCCGGCTTTCTTTTCAGTTTAACCAGGGTGCCATCATAGTCAAGTAAAAGTAATCTTTTTCTTGCTTTCTTATAATCATTTTTTAATTGATTAACCAGGGGTTCACTTAGAAACCTCTGCTTTGTCTGCTCGTGCCTGCTCCGTGCAAGTGAGAGGTGTTCAACAAAATCTTCTGCCCACCTATAGATATTATATTTCTTAATTCGCTGGATCATAATGCTGTTAGCTGCTGCTTTTTCTCCTTCCGGAATACGCAAACCCAGGTTAATTGCATCAGCAACCATGGCCAGGTCATTAGGGTTAACAATAACAGCCTCGCCAAGTTCAGCAGCCGCTCCGGCTGTTTCACTAAGAATAAGTACACCCTGGCCGCTTTCGCCCTGACAGGCTAAAAATTCTTTAGCTACAAGGTTCATTCCATCCCTTAAAGGCGTAACCAGGGCTAGGTTAGCCTCACTGTAAAGAGCAACCAGTTCTTCGAACGGAACAGAACGGTACATGTAAAGTATGGGCAGCCAGCCAGGACGTCCAAAACGTCCGTTAATCTTACCGACCAGTTCGTCTACTTCGCGTTTGAGAAGCCTGTACTGCTCAACCTTGGTTCTCGAAGGGACACAGAGCATAATGAAGGTTACCTTGTTCCGCCACTCAGGATACTTTTCAAGAAAAAGCTCATAAGCCCTTAATCTTTGTGGTATCCCCTTGGAAAAATCGAGACGGTCCACCGAAAGCAATATTTTTTCTGTTTTTATTTTATCAAGTAGTGTTTTTCTTTCTTTAATAACACTCTCTTCCAGTACGGCTTCAGAAAACCTGGATGCATCGATACCCATGGGAAACGTATCCGCTTTCACCAGCCTGTTCCCAGCTACGACCTGTCCATATTCCTGTTCCTTCCCCAGTATACGCAATACTGAACTGAGGAAATGTCTGGTATAATCATATGTATGAAATCCAATCAAATCTGAACCGAGCATACCGGTGAGGAGCTCTTCACGCCAGGGCAGATAACGGAATATTTCCATTGAAGGAAATGGAATGTGCAAAAAAAGCCCAATCGCCGCATCAACATTTTCCTGCCTGAGCATTTCCGGCAGTAAAAGCATATGATAGTCATGAACCCAGATTGTATCGCCGGGTTTAATAACTTCCAGCAACCTGCGGCAAAATAATCGATTTACCTTTTTGTATGCTTTCCATTCGGATACTTCATAACCACTGTAAGTTGTGAAATAATGGAACAGGGGCCAGAGTGTGCGGTTGCTGAAACCATAATAATATTTTTTCAAATCAGATGCTGAAAGGTAGACCGGCAAACAGTTGTAATCATTGAAGAGAACCTTCTCCAGGGAGAGGCTCTCATTTTTATCAGCAGGGGTAAATCCAGGCCAGCCAACCCACAGCCCGTTGTTCTCCTTGTGAAATGAAGACAAACCGGTGGTCAGCCCACCGACACTGGACGTTATATTAAAGTTTTTACTTTTTTTTGTTACACTTACAGGTAAGCGGTTCGATACAATTATTACTCTCCCTGTTTGTATTTTGGACTCCCTTTTTTCCATTACGGTCCCCCCTTTATCTGCCAACATAAGTCTACTCATTATTATTTCTATCTTACACTGACATACCCTCTTTAAAGGCATGACTGAAAACTGAGAGGTGGGGAAATTTATACTGCATTATTTCGTTCAGAATGATAAGTGCAAGCGAAGTGCCAATAAAATAACAGCGGGAAATAATCGCAGCTTCAAGAATTTATCAATTATATAGTCCTAAACTCGTCAATAATAAGGAGAGTGGATAAGGATAGATGAATAAGCAAAGTGATATTGATAAACAAATAAATGAAGTGAAAAAAAGCATTGATGATCTAAAAAATAGATGGCCTTTTCATTCGCCAAAGCCCGCCATGTTTCAGAAGCTTGAAGAGCTCGAGGAAGAACTGGCCCACCTGCTTAAAAAAAAACCACCCTACTTAATACTTTTACCCGTCACTAACCTTTCTGCCTATGTTAACTTTGTAAAGACCTTCGTCACAGGCGCATTAACTGGTATCAACACGGGACAACTCTACTCGGGATAGATACGTGTAAGTTCTTCAGTCAGGTAACTATAAGCATCATCCACATTATCGCTGAAATAAACCAGATCGAGATCCTTTTCCCCGATTACCCCAAACTCAGCCATTTTTTCAATGTTTATAATTTGTTCCCAGTACTTTTTACCGTAGACAACGATAGGCATTTTTTTCAGAACTTTCTCGGTCTGGATCAGGGTCAGCACTTCAAATAACTCATCGAGAGTCCCAAAACCTCCCGGAAATATAACAAGCGCCTTGGCAAGATATACAAACCAGAACTTACGCATGAAAAAATAGTGAAATTCAAAATTAAGCTCAGGAGAAATGTAGGGGTTCGAAAACTGTTCCGTGGGAATACTGATGTTTAAGCCAATCGATTTGCCCCCGCCTTCAACTGCCCCCCTGTTGGACGCCTCCATCATGCCGGGTCCACCTCCGGAGCAAACGACATACCGCTGTCCGGAATTCAGGCTAAGAGACCATTCAGTCAGGCGTTTGGCTAAAACCCTTGCCTCTTCATAATACTGCGCCATAAACACCTGGTTTTTGGCAAACGCCACTTTTTGCTTCAGTTTATTGTCTCCATGATCATTCGATTGTGACAGGGCTTTTTCTGCTTCAGCTAAAAGTTCATTTGCCTCTTCCAAACTCTTCGTGCGCGCTGAGCCAAAAAATACTATTGTATCTTTAACATTTTCTTTTTTAAACCTCTGTTGCGGTTCAAGAAATTCAGCCAGTATGCGTATAGTTCTTGCATCTGAACTGTTCAAAAAATCAAGATTTTTATAGGCTTTCAGCGGCATAATATTCTCGTTATTCATTACTGTCCTCCCAGTTACAACCATTATTTGCTAATTCACTACACTTTTTATTCTACCCTTTATTCCACCAGGGTTCAAATATTTTGTACAGGTTAGAGCCCCGGTAGTGGAGGACCGGGGCTCTAACCTGGTTAACAATGCATCTCTTAATTCATTTGAAGGAGGGATGCATTAAAGTATTGTATTACTCCAAGTTGCACCAAGACTGCCACCTGAGTAATTAACTTTTATTGACTGATCGCTGTAACTTTCAACTATATGCGATGTATGCGGGAAAGCACCAAAATACTGGAATGTAAGGTCAACGGGTACCCAGCCCAGGCCATCTACATAAAACTCAGCCCAGCTATGGCGGGTTCCCTGCAAAGAACCGGAAGTCATTGCTCCACGCTGGGGACGGGCAAATCCGATTACCTCACGGGCTTTAATCCCCTGTTCATTTGCTTTTTTGATAAAAGCTCTGGCCAAATCGCGGCAGTTACCCGAACCGGCATACTGCTGGTAAATATCACGTGCTTTTTCAACAGTATCATTTGTTGAGTTGATAGAAAGAGAACGAATGCTGATATTAAAATCGGCAACAATCGTTTTGCTTTCACCAGGAGCAAGATCGCCAAGATCAAATGTATTGGTTCGTCCGGAGCTTGATATGACGTTATAGTTAGTCGATTTCAGAGTTGTGGTCTGGTAAGGAGAACTGTTTTCTAAAAAAGGCACGGATACTACTACATTACGGGAATAATCAGAGCCATTGTTAACAACCCTGACCTCCATTCTAAAGGTATAGCTGCCTGTTTTGCCCCAGGAATATGAAACGGGAACTGTTTGCTGAACCTGCTCGGCTGCTCCACTGTCAGCTTCTTCTACCTTAACTTCAGGGGCAGGAGATGCTGCCGGAGTTTCTACCGGTTGGTTAGATTGCTGGGACTGTGTCGTGCCCTGTGCCCTGAAATCAACTGGTGCTTTCAAAGAGGTTTGCACAACAACAGGTGCTGTGCTGCTGTTAACTGAAGGGTTTTCCTGGGGAGCACTATCTACTGCTGCATCAGCAACAGCTGCCTGGGAAACAGCAACATCCCTCTCTTCATCAAGAACCTGAAGTCCGTAAGCAGCTATTTCATTTTCTTCTTTTACTTGAATTTCATCTTCTACTTTTACTTCAGACTGTTCAACATATCCGCCGGTATCCACTTTACCGGCTGAAAGAGGTTCCTTCTCCACTGCGAGCAGAGAAAACCCTGCCCCGGCCATTACGGCCAATACTAAAACACTTACCAACAAACTTCTTACCCATACCGCTTTCTTCTTCATCAAAAAGTCCCTCCTTCAGAGGGACCGACAAAGTTGAAACTGGTTAATCCTGTTTCGGTAGCCAGGCTGCCTTGGCTCATGCTGAGCTTTAGGCCCTATAACTTTGCGTCCCTGCCTTTCAACAGGTTTGCCTTTGTCGGTCAGGTAGATTTTGGTCCGGCTGAACTGTTTTCAACCGGGGTCGTACTTAATAATCCTCCACTATATCTCCACTAATAAATACAAAAAACCTGTTTCGGTGGCCAGGCTACCTTGGCTCATGCTGAGCTTTAGGCCCTTCTGCTTTGCGTCCCTGCCTTTCGACAGGTTTGCCTTTATCGTTCAGGATATCCACAAATATGCTTAAATCAAGTATAACCAACTATTTTCAATAAGTCAACCCTTTTTGAATATTATTATTTACTTGCTCTTCATTCCTGACGGGATTATTATTAATAAAAGTTGCAGCCGTTTTGGTTGATAATATTGGAGAATTGATATGATCTCAGAAATAGATGAAAACAGAATCAGGTTTTTAAATGATCTTCCGGAACGAAAAGGCCCTGTTATACTTTGGATCAGCAGGGATCAACGTTTTGAAGATAATTGGGCCCTGATCTATGCCCAGCAAAGGGCTATTGATTTTAAAACACCGCTGCTGGCTGTATTCTGCCTGACTGGTAACTACCCTAATGCGACTGCGGAGCACTACCGGTTTATGATCGACGGTCTAATTGAAACCGAATCAGCCCTGAGAAAACATCATATCCCCCTGATTGTGCTTATTGGTAAACCTGATGTGGAAATACATCGTCTGGCCAGCAGTTACAGGGCCGGCCTCCTGGTAAGCGATTTCTCCCCGCTGAAAATTAGTCAAAAATGGAAACGCCAGGTCACTGATAAACTTGCCATTGCCCATGTGGAAATAGATGCACACAATATAATTCCCTGCTGGTTTGCCTCTCCAAAACAGGAATATGCAGCGTATACTTTCCGCCCCAGGGTAAGAAGACTGCTATCCCGTTTTTTAGTTGACATCCCTCCCGCTATCAGGCACCCTTTTACCTGCAATAAAAAAATCCCGGTTGTTGACTGGAATCATGTTTCTGACTCGTTAAAAATCTGTAATAAAGTTAACAGTTCAGCCAGTTACCGGCCCGGGTCAAAGCAAGCCATGATTCTGATGCAATCTTTTATTGAAAACAGGCTGGCTAATTACTCCAGAGACAGAAATGATCCCAACAAAGATGCTCAATCTGGCCTTTCTCCTTACCTGCATTTTGGTCATTTAAGCGCTCAGAGACTTGCTTTTATAGTACAAGGCTCTGCAACACCTGAGATAAACAATGAAGATTTTTTGGAAGAATTGATAGTAAGGCGTGAGCTATCCGACAACTTTTGTTTTTATAACAGCAACTATGACAGTATTAAAAGTTTCCCACGCTGGGCTGCTGAAACACTGGACAAACATCGCGATGACCCGCGAGAACACCTCTATTCACTGGAAGAGTTTAAAGCGGCAGAAACACATGACCCTCTCTGGAACGCCGCCCAGGGTGAAATGTTAGTTACAGGGAAAATGCCTGGTTACCTGAGGATGTACTGGGCTAAAAAAATTCTTGAGTGGACAGAAAGCCCGGACGAAGCCATGCAAATAGCCTTATATCTGAACGACAGATATTCACTTGACGGACGGGATCCAAACGGTTACGCAGGAATTGCCTGGAGCCTGGGCGGAGTTCATGATCGGGCCTGGGGGGAGCGGCCGGTTTTTGGCAAAATACGTTATATGAGTTACCGCGGCAGCCGCTCCAAATTCAACGTGGATACTTATGTAGAAAGAATACAGCGTCTGTTAAAAACAGGCTCTTCTGGCAGTTAATCATCAATCACCTGAATGCCATCAGACTGATGCCTCATCTGACGATAGAATTCATGGAAATCAATACGATAATTGAAATCATCTTTTTCATAATCACGCTGGCTTTTTATTTCCACATTATGAATAATCAGCAGCTCTTCGTTTATATTCGATGCCTGCAGAAGCTTCATCCCCGAGGGCGCCCACAGACCACTGCCACCCCAGAAATACTGACGACCTTTTTTATGCCTGCCAACCCAGTTTGCCCCAAGGCTCCAAACCTGGTTATATGCTGCTTTCGAAGCATTCATCAGGTCCCAGAGAAAACCATAATAATGATCTGTCCGGGTATTCATCATGGCATATTCCCTGATTGCCTGTGATTGCCAGGCTGCCATCGTAACAATTGCATCAACTCCGTCAACAAAAGCATACTGGCGAGGCAATTCAACGAAACAAAGGTCATAGCAAATCAGGAAGCCAAAGCGACCCCATCTCGTATCTATGCTGAGTCTTTTATCAGTCCCCTGGCTGAAAAAGACTCTTTCGCTAGGAGTCAGGAATACCTTGGCATAAATAAATTCCTCCTGCCGGTAATCAATTGAGGGAGTCAGAATAAAAGTGCAGTTATAATAACGCTTCTCTTTCTCCCGTACATTACTGAAAAAGATGTATTCGAGACCACCCTGGCCCTCGGTAAGGCTATCCTTAATATTTTTTAAACGTTTTTCAATTCTTCCGGTTTCTCCCTCAGCCAGGAGATCCCATACCGGGGCAGGGTCACTTGCTTTCCATATATACCCTGTAACAGTTAACTCGGGAAATATTAAAATGTTAACTTTTTTTCGGTGAGCAATTTCGATGATTTTTTCCATTTTGCTTAAGTTTTTTTCAACATTCGGATCTCCATTGATGTTGGCAATCAAAACAGTAGGTTTTTCTTCGTTTTCGGAGAAAACCCTCTCAACAATACGAAAGCTCATAAATTTCACCCCGGCTTTTCCATCATAATTCATTTATACAATTTAAATTTATACAAATATACCAGTTTTCCTGCAATAGGTCTTGTGCCATATAAATACCCGCCCCGGACCATTTCCAGTTGGCAATAACAGCCGGCAAACAGATGCCATATAATAGTCTCCTGACAAAGAGGTATAAAAGATTACACTTATGTTATTAATTAATACGTATGTGGCACGAATATTATTAACAGGCTCTGACCTGCCCTGTACCCTTGTATAAAGATGCGGAGAGTTATAGTAACCTCCGCATCTTTATATAAAATAATGAAATCAGCAAAGCCTGCTCAATCTTTCATAATTCACTTTTCTGCTTTCTTAGCATACCGTTGCAGGTATACATAACGCATTAGTAGTGCTTCAAATCCCTTTAACGGCTTTCCCCTGCCGAAAAGATCAACAGCTATAGCGGCCCGGCAATTCTTCTCTAAGATCATTTCTGCCGCGAGGGCATCCTCGATATTCGGACCACAGCATAAAGCGCCATTTTTCCCCAACAATAGCGCGCTGCGCCCTGACAGCCTTGATGTTATTTTTCGGGCTGTTTTTTCCGCATGGCTGTAATCAGATTCGACAGACCGGGCATTAACACCAATAATCTGGGCAAAATCATCTACCATAGGATAAAGTGTTTTACCGGTCAGGGAATAATTAATGATGTCCGGCTTAACCGAATGTATAATCGCCCTGATACCTGAGTATTTCGCGTAGATTTTACGATGTATAACCACTGATGCCTGTATAACATGATCGGTGCACTCAATCTTCTCATTATCAGCGCCTAGAACCAGCATATTGCTGCATTTATCTTGACCTGCTCCGCCGCCTGCCCCGACAATTCCACCAGGATAAAAATAGATCTTATCTCCCTCTTTAATACTGCTGCCCAGCAGGCTATTGCCGGGATATCCAGCTTTTGGTTTTTTACCGGAAAAGCGGGCTGCATAGAATTGACCAAATTCAACGGGATCATAAAAATTGCTACCGCTGAGAGTGTAGTATTGATTAAGCAGTTTGCGGCAGCACTCTTCCTCCAGCTTCATCGCTGTGTTAAATGAATCGTCACAGTCCGATCCGAGACAAAGGGCCCCGTGCGATGTCATCAGGTAAGCCTTGCCTTCACATTGGGCAAGAACTGTTTCAACGTTTTTCATCAAGGCCGTACTGCCTGGAAGAGCGTAGGGAACCGACCAGATTTTCTCGCCAATCTGCTTCCTTATTTCAGGTCCATCAACATCCAGGTCAATGGCAAGAGGGCTGAGGGACGAGGCATTAAGCTGGTGGGTATGGATTATAAAATTTACATCTTTGCGCTGCCTGTAAGCTGCAGCATGAACCTTCTTTTCCGATGAAGGCTCAACTGAGCCTTCATAGCTTAAATCATTTATATTAACAACCACGATGTCTTCTGCTGCAAGGCTATTATAAGCTCTGCCACTGGGAGTGATCATAAAAGTATTACTGTCAATTCTGCAGCTTACATTGCCCCAGGTTCTGGCAATCAGGCCTTCATCAACCAACCTGTTGCCTGCATAAACAACAATTTCTGCAGCTTCTTGCCTATTGATCATAATTTACACTTCCTTAACAGCAACATTGGCAAAAACACGTTCGAAACAATTTAAAGCGTCATTAATCATAGCATCATCATAAGCAGCACTGGTATATATGCGGCTGCCTGCAAGGGTAACCAGCCCTTCGGCCATATAAGCAGCTCCCATGTGTTCCATCTCTTTCTTTCGTTCCGAGGTTTCTTTCAGTATGCGGGGAACTTTCCAGATTTTCTTCCAATCTATTGCATAGTGCAAGGTACCAACTGTTTCGAGGTGTACTATTGAGCCCTGGTTAAATACAACAAAAGGAAGGTTATAAGACTTTACCAACTTTTTCAATCCGGCTGTCAACAGATCACCCATCTTCCCTGCAGTAACTGCTGCGCCAGTTCTTTCTATTTCACAGATTGTATGATAACCTGCAACACAGCTAAGCGGATTAGCTGCAAGGGTACCGCCAACCAGGGCTTTTTTATGCTTTTCTCCACCGGCAATCCCTGCAGAAAGATATTTCATGTACTCTTTTTTGCCACCGACTCCTCCTGCGCCAGGATAACCACCGGCAACAACTTTCCCAAAGACTGTCAGGTCGGGGTTAACACTAAAATAACCCTGGGCTCCGGAAAGGCCAACCCTGAAAGCAGTTACCACTTCGTCAAAGATCAACAGGGCACCATATTGACGGCACAGCTCTTCCACACCCCTGTTAAAATTATAATCAACAGGGCGGGTACCGCTTTCCGGGCCTAACGGTTCAATAATAACCGCCGCAGTTCCACCAAGCAGGCGGTTCTGCTTTAACACAATCTCCAGGTTACCCAGATCTCCGGGGAAAAATTCCCGCGTTTTTTTAAATATGTACCGGGGCACACCATTAGCCTGGGTCCACTTGGAGCCCGGAATCCTGATGCTGTAGGCAAGCTGATCGCTCCAACCATGGTAAGCCCCACCCATTTTTACAACAACTTTTTTCCCTGTAGCCAGCCGGGCTATACGAATGGCAGCCATGCAGGCTTCGGTGCCTGAATTGAGCATGCGAAACATGTCAACGGAGGGAATAAGTTCAGCTATTTTACGGGCTATTTTATATTCATATTCATGGAAAAGGCCGGTGGACGGACCACAGTTATTAAGAAGATTAATAACCTTTTCTCTGACGGCCGGGGGATTAGATCCGAGAATAGTCGGTCCGCCTGCCTGCAGGAAATCATAGTAACGGTTTCCATCCAAGTCATATAAAAAGCTTCCTTCCGCACTGGTAAAAACCAGGGGGAAGGGATAATTGAAAGCAAGGTTATGCTGAACCCCGCCGGGAATAAAGTCAAGCGCCTGATCAATTACTGCTTTTGATTTTACACATTTAAGACCATAGTAATTATCCAGGTAATTCTGCAGCGCACTGTTTTTAATTGTATAAATAGGCTGCCGAATTAGTTGGTTCAGTTGCCGGTTAATCAGTTCGGCATCGGGATAGCTGGAAATAGCAAATTGTTCATCCACGGGCAAACCTCCAGACCGTTACGGTTTCTTTTACCTATTTAATACCCTGATAATGGCTATTATATCAGATTCAAACAGCTGGTAAATATTCATGAGCAATGCTGTCCATGCAGCAACAGAAAAATATATTTTTAACCATTTTCGGGACAACATTTAGAGGATTTCCGGCTTATTTATATAATTCTTTTTTAGCTCCGCCTAAAGGAGATGGCTCATGCAGGAACCGGTTTATATTATTGCTTATGATGTTGGCACAACAGGAATTAAAACCTGCCTTTATGCAATTGAAACAGGCAAGGTGCAATTAATCGATGCTGAAATGGCCTCCTACCCCCTTTATATTCTAAATAATGGCGGAGCAGAACAGGATCCTGAAGATTGGTGGAAAGCGCTGGTTAATACCACGGTTTCACTTGCTGAAAAAGCCAACCTCCTTTTTAACAAGATAGCAGGCATCTCCTTTTGCTCCCAAATGCAGGGTCTGGTCCTGGTCGACAATAATGGCAAATCACTGCGCAGAGCAATGACCTATATGGATCAACGGGCAGGGGACGAAATGCGTCGTGTTTTCAAACACGGAATAACTATTGCAGATATCAACGTTTATAAGCTTATCGTGTCGATTATTGAAACCGGCGCCGTTAGCGCCAGTGCTAAAGATCCGGTCTGGAAATACCTCTGGGTAAAACGCGAAGAAAAAGAAGTTTACAACAAAATCTATAAGTGGCTTGATGTAAAAGAATACCTGATCAGCCGCATGACAGGCAGCTATGTAATGACTGAAGACTCTGCTTTTGCCGCATTAATTTATAACAACCGCGCCAGGAACCTTACCTGGAGTAAAAAAATTACACACATGCTTGGTGTAAAGGAGGAACACCTGCCTGCCATAATGAAATCGACAGATCGGGCCGGGAAACTACTCCCGGAAGCAGCTGCTGAACTCGGACTCATAGCCGGCATACCTGTTTTTGGTGGAGGAGGGGATGCCTCGCTGATTGGAGTAGGTGCCGGTGCGGTTGCAGTCGGAGATACCCATATCTACACAGGAACTTCCGGCTGGGTGTCAACGGTTGTAAAAAAATCAATGGTCGACACAGGAACAATGATTGCGTCGATTATCGGTGCCCAGAATGATAAATATAACTATTTTGCCGAGATGGAAACTGCCGGCAAATGCCTGGAATGGGTTAAAGATAACCTCGCCCTTGACTTGCTCGGCATTTACAGTAAAAGTGATTTAACCTGCGAATCAACTGAAAACACCTACAAGAATATTTACGACCATCTGACCGGCATTTCCGCTACAGTCCCGCCTGGCAGCAATGGAATAATCTTTACCCCCTGGCTCCATGGAAACAGGTGTCCTTTTGAGGATGCACAAGTGCGCAGTACCTTCTTTAATCTTGGGTTGGGTACGGGCAAAGCCGAAATGATTCGCGCCGTTCTGGAGGGGATCTGCTTTCATCTCCGCTGGATGCTGGAAGCCCAGGAAAGAAAAATTAGGACATCTGATACTATCCGCTTTGTTGGCGGCGGAGCTCTTTCAGATATAACCTGTCAGATACTTGCTGATATTACCGGTAGAAGGATAGAAACAGTCAGCGACCCACAGAATGTCGGGGCTGCCGGGGCTGCCATCGTGGCAGGTATAGGCCTGGGAATAATTGAATCTTTCCCGAAAAGCAGGGATATAATAAAACCGGTTAAAGTGTTCGTCCCTGAACCAGCTAACAGGAGTACCTATGAAAAAAATTATTCTGTCTTCAGAAAACTATATAAAACAAATCGTAAATTTTTTAAAGTACTAAATGAACAGGCGCTGTAGCTTCAAGCGCTGATATCGATCAGTCAGTTTTCTTTCAGATTGTTCCTGTGTTGGCTCGGTTAATGGAAGTTCAAAATTCATTAAGAAGGTGAAATAATGTTAACCACCTGGAGTGCAAAAACACGTCAGGAAACAGTTGCCAGGGCCGGGGAAAAAGAATTTGATTTAATCATTATCGGAGGAGGAATTACCGGCGCCGGTATCGCCAGAGAATGCGCGTTACGCAAGCTTTCATTCTGCCTGCTGGATAAAAATGATTTTGCTTTCGGCACTTCATCCCGCTCTTCAAAATTGTTTCACGGCGGTCTGCGTTACCTTGCCTCCGGGGAATTCAGACTGGTGCGCGAATCAACGGTTGAGAGGAACTGGTTGCGCTGTCATTTGCCCAACCTGGTCAGACCACTTGCTTTTGTTTACCCTGCTTTTCAAAAAGGCAAATCAAAAACGATCAAAGTTCGTCTGGCAGTGTTTCTCTATGATCTTATATCCAATTCATTCAGCAAGTATAAAAATTACCGCCGCGGAAGAATCTTCAAGGCATCATTCATCGAAGAAATTGAGCCGGCGATCACTCTTGAAGATCCGGATCTGGGGAAAATGACTATAGCCGGTTTTTACTATGATACCAACTGCGATGATGCCAGAGTTACCCTAGAAATAATCAAGGAAAGTATTGCAGCCAGCGAGGATGAATCAGCTGCCTTAAACTACTGCCATGTAAGCAGCTTCCTGACCGATGACCACGGAAAGGCTGTTGGAGTCAGGGCGACTGATCAGGTTAACGGTGTTGAGTTTACTGTTAAGGGTCGCTGCGTTATATCAGCCTCAGGAATCTGGACTGATCAGGTCCTATCAGCTGGCAGCTACAGTAATGAACGAATATATCCGACAAAAGGCGTTCATATAGTAGTACCTTCCGCACGCCTGGGTAACCGGAATGCTTTCGGCCTGACCTCATTTGAAGACGGAAGATTTTTCTTTATTCTCAATCGCGGTCAGATCTCTGTAATCGGCACAACCGACACTGCCTACCCTGCAAGCTCAAGCAGCCTGGATGAACCATGGTGTACAAGGGAAGACTGCGATTACCTGCTGAGTACTGTTAACCGTCTTTTCCCCCACGCCAGGCTTAGTGATCGGGATATCATCGGCACTTATGCCGGTATCAGACCGTTAATCCGCTCGGAAAAAGCAAAAAATGAATCCGATGTATCTCGCAAGCACGAAATATTCCAGACTGAAGACGGTATAGTAGCTATAGCTGGCGGGAAATCAACCACTCACAGACTGATGGCTGAAGATCTCATTTTTTATCTCATAGAAAATGGATACCTTAAAAGATTTTCAGCACTGGAGTATAATCGCCGCGGTTTTTCACGTCAGCCTTTTAAAATTGGTTTAACCCGTAAAGAATTTGATCGGATTCTGGATGAAAAAGATTACTGGAACATAGTCCATCCCGATCAGGTTAAACATCTTTATACCCAATATGGACGGGGAGCTGTTGATATACTTGAAATGATCAAAACCAACAGGGCAGGCGGGGAGCCCCTGCTCGATGAATATCCTTATTCTGAAGCCGAGATTATTTACATCCTGGAACATGAATGTGCCCCGATGCTGATAGACCTTTTATGCCGACGCACTGAAGCGCAGTGGACAGTTTGGCACTATAAGCAGCAGATACTCGCCATGAAAGTAGCCGATATTATGAGCGATTATTACGGCTGGAGCAACGAGGAGAAAAGCGAACAGCTGAAAGAATACCTGGAATATGTACGAAAAACTGTCAGCTTCCTGAAGTTTTAATCTTTTTATTGATCATAAATTTTTATAGTTGACAGTTCAATCATATGCTGATTATAATCAAGCTGTATAGCCCTTCTCCCTCTTTCGGGGGAAGGGAATTATAAAAATTTCGTTATACTTGGTCAAGTATAACGCTTCCGGTAACAATTATTATACTTCAAAAGTAGGTGCAAGTAATTGAAAATGAACCAGTTGGAAACGGAAAAGGCAGTTGGCCGACTACTCTGCCATGATATTACTAAAATTGAAAAAGGAATTTACAAAGGCGCTCTTTATAAGAAAGGTCATCGTATCAGTGGGGATGATGTCGAAAAACTGCTCAACCTGGGGAAAAAACATATATATGTTTTAGAACTGGAAGACGGAGATTTGCACGAAGATGATGCCGGCCTGCGTATTGCTTCTGCCCTCGCCGGCCCCGGACTGACCATCAGCAAACCCTCGGAAGGTCGTGTAAATTTGTTAGCCCGGGAAGCCGGGCTGTTTAAAATTGATGTCACCCGGCTATTCCGTATTAACTGCATCACCGATGTAGTAGTTTCCACCCTGCATGACAACTCCCCGGTAAACAGAAACGACCTGCTTGTCGGCGCCAAGGTAATCCCCCTTGTTGTAAATGATTCAACTGTGTCTGAAGTTGAAAGGATCTGCTCGGAAGGATTGCCACCGGCCAGGGTCCTGCCCTATCTTTCCTTTAAAGTGGGCAGCGTTATTACCGGAAGAGAAGTATATGAAGGACGTATCAAAGATGGTTTCGCTCCCATTCTTAAAGAAAAATTATCTAATTTTGACCTCGAAGCGCCTCTGGTCAGGTATTGTAATGATGACGCTGGGCAGATAACAGCCGAAATACAAGATTTAATTAACCGGGGTTGTGAAATGATTATCGTAACGGGAGGTATGTCTGTTGACCCTGATGACGTGTCGCCTACCGGTATAAAAAATACAGGCGCTGAAATCATCAAATACGGCGCTCCGGCTCTTCCGGGGGCTATGTTTATGCTGGCCTATAAAGGAGATATTCCGTTGATTGGCCTTCCCGCCTGCGGAATGTATTTTAAAAACACTGTTCTTGACATTATTTTACCACGTATAATGGCAGGCCAGAAAGTCAGTGCCAGTGAAATTGCCGCTCTCGGTCATGGTGGTTTATGCCGCCGCTGTGAAACCTGTGTTTTTCCCAACTGCTCGTTTGGCAAAGGCGGTTTTAGCGATGCGTTATAAAAAAACCAACAACCGGGTGAGCTTATTTATTAAATTAATAGTATCAACAATAATTCTACAGACTATAATACTTGGCTGCAGCTTATTGCAGCCTGAAGAAGCGGAGTATAGTATTCAGGATTCTGTGAAGGAACAGCCCGAACTGCTTGTATATGTTGCTGCCGGGATCAGGGAAGCTGTAGAAGATGCTGCCCTGGAGTATAACAAAAATATCGCTAATTACCCAATCAATTTTAAGTTTGTTTTCAATAACTCAGGGCGACTTCTTACTCAGCTTGAGCTGCATAATGAAGGAGACATATTCATTTCTTCCGAATTGCAGTTTATGGAAAAAGCAATAATTGCCGGCCTGGCCGATAACAAATTTGATCTGGCCACTTTCGTTCCGGCTATTGTTGTTGCAGCAGGAAACCCGCTGGGAATTAAAACATTAGCTGACCTGACAAAACCCGGAGTACGTGTAGCAATCTGCGAAAACTCTGCTGCCATGGGCAAGGCAGCAGAGAAAATTCTGAGCGAACAGGGGATACTCGACGAGGTTACCCCTAACATAATCAACCGGCCGGCAACCGCGCCCCAGATTGCCCTGAATGTTGCCCTTAATCAGGCAGATGTCGGCATTACAGGGCGCAATTCCGGGGGAGAAATTGAAGATAAACTTGATTTTATAATGATCCCACCGGAAATCAATTCTCCAACCCTGATTACGGCGGCAGTTTTAAATTCATCCGGCAACATAAGTAACGCTGAATTGTTTGTAGACTTTCTCTGTTCACCCGCCGTTCAGGCTATATTCAAAAAGCATAACTTTGGTGATGTGATCTTGAAATAAATGCCACCTTTAAAATGGCGCTATTATTTTGTAAACAAAAGGGTGATGACTATTGCTGAGTTTTACCATAACTAAAACTTACCCGGGCTTTACCCTGACCACAGGGTTAAAAAAATCTCAAAAAGCCATCCTGCTCTGTGGTCGTTCGGGGTCAGGAAAAACTACTCTGCTGAGATGTATCGCCGGCTTGGAAAAACCCGACTACGGTTATATTCGTTTTAATGACCGCTATTTTTACCGGGAGGGGAAGCTGAACATTCCTCCTGCCAGGCGCAGGGCTACTTTAATGAGCCAGGAAAATAGTCTTTTCCCTCACCTGACAGTCAGACAAAACATACTATATTCAACAAAAAGCAAGAACCAGACACCCGACCTATACTACACCGTGCTCAAAGAATTAGAGCTTTGTTCCCTGACAACAAAATTCCCGGCCTCGCTATCAGGCGGAGAAGTACGCCGGGTTATGCTTGCCCGTTCACTCCTGAGCAAACCAGCGCTGCTGCTACTGGACGAACCATTCACCGGGCTGGACCTGGATCTTTGCCGCCGGGTATCGTCACTGCTTGATGATTATCTTCAGAGATATCATACCGAGATTATAATTGCCACCCATATCCGACAGGATTTACTGAGCTGGGTTGACAATAAGCTCTGCCTGATAACACCCGAAACAGCACTTGCAGGATAAAGTGATTGTAATACAGACAATCAGAGGATACTAATGTCAGTAAACTGGTTAAAAGCAACTTTCATCTTTTTATTCGCTCTTTTTTTGATCCTGGTTCTTTCCGCATATCTTTCCTTGTTCGGCTTGATCCAGAAATCGAGCTTTATTTCAATCATTCTATCGGCAGAGTTTTTGCGGCCACTCCTGTTCAGCCTGTTCTCTTCTACTACAGCTACCTTACTGGCCGGTCTGTTTGCCATCCCTTCAGCTTATATTTTGTCACGTTATCCTTTTCCGGGCAGAGAACTGGCTGAAGGTATACTCTATCTTCCAGTTTTGGTTCCTCCCCTGGTTAGCGGTTTAGCCCTGATGGTTCTGTTTAGTTCACCTGCCGGAAACTGGCTGGCAGCACAGGGGATCAGGTTTATTTTTACCCCTGCCGGAGCTGTTTTGGCCCAGTTCTTTATTGCAACCCCCTACGCCTTGCGTACGATTAAAGTATCTTTTAACAAGGTAGATCAAAACATTGAAGAAGCTGCAGCGACACTGGGAGACAGTCCTGTTCGTGTTTTTACCAGGGTCACTTTGCCCCTTGCCCGCAAAGGAGTATTATCAGGTCTGTTGCTTGCCTGGGCCCGTGCGCTGGGTGAGTTCGGAGCAACGATCATGCTGGCAGGAACCCTGGCCCGATACAGCGAAACCTTACCGGTAGCTATTTACCTGCGTTTTTCGACCGGAGAGTTGGAAACTGCTGTAACAATGGCTGTTATGATGATGCTTGCTGCCCTGGTAATCTTGATTGCAACACGACGCTTTCTCACTACTGACTGAAATAAAGCCCTGGAGGTCATTAACTATGGAGACGATTATAGAAGAGGCAATCAAAACTTATGTTGCCCGCTATGAAGAACCGGCAGACCGTGGATGGGAAGAACCTCTCATCGCTTTTGCCCGTTCAAATGACCCGCTTTTTAACCAGCTAAAGCGGCTTGTCCATCCCGGCCACGCCCTTCCGGAAGATTTTTTGAAGGGAGCAAAAACGGTAGTGGCGTTTTTTATTCCTTTTCGCAAACAAGTGATTGACAGCAATAAGCAGGGGCATTTCTGTTCCAGGTCATGGGCTCTTTCCTACATAGAAACAAATGATCTGATTAAAGCGGTCAATGAATATATCTGCTCTATTATAAACGCCAAGGGTTACCAAGCTGTTTATGTACCGGCCACCCATAATTTTAATGAAACCACATTATTAAGCGACTGGTCCCACCGCAGCGCTGCATACATCGCCGGGCTGGGGACCTTCGGGGTGAACCATATGCTGATTACTGCAAAGGGCTGTTGCGGCCGTATCGGCTCTTTAATTACTGATCTTGAACTAAAACCAACGGCCAGGCCTGCGACTGAGTATTGTCTTTACCTGGCTGATGGTTCGTGCGGAGCTTGTGTAGATAAATGCGTAAACGAAGCTCTTTTTACAGATTCTCTTGATAAACATAAATGCTACGAGATGTGCCTGGCTAATGCTGCTCGCTTCAAAGACCTTGAAATGATTGCCGATGTATGTGGTAAATGCCTGGTCGATCTTCCCTGTTCCAGAAATAATCCTGTGCGTCAATAAGACCTTTCATCAACCCCTGAGGGCAACAGTAACCGACTAGCCTAATGCTTTTAGCAGCTTTATTTCAGGAGGGCCTTCTAGAGCATCTTTTAACGCTTCTCCAAACTCTTTGTAGTGATCAGTTTTCCTGTGTCTCTCGAGGGCTTCCATACCTGTGTATTTTTCCAGTATATATATCTCCCCGGTTCCTTCAGCAGGCATGTAAGGCTCGTAATATAAACATTCGTTTTCCAGTTTCTGAACCTTATCTGCCATTCTCAAGCTGGCATAAGTAGCTTTCTCCTCCATACCGCTTTTAATTTTTAACTTCGCCACTATTGCGATCATATATTCAACTCCCCGGGTATAATATTTCCAAACACATTTTCACTTATAGTTTCTTCTCTTAACGAATAATTCCTGCCATTGACATCGGCATCAACTAGGGCTATAATACAAACAAGCGATTAAAACAAATGTTTAAAGCAAACATTTAAAATGTATGTTTACTGAACTGGACAGGAAAACTATATGCTGAACATGGGCCGAATCGTAGTCAAATATCGTAAGTTAATAATAGCTGCTTATGTAATTTTATTAATACCGGCTGCCCTGGGATATCTTCTTACAGATGTTAATTACGATTTGATATCATACATGCCTGAAAAACAAAATTCACGGCTCGGTGAAGATATCCTCGAAAATGAGTTTTCGCTGTCGGCGCTTGGTATAATGATGGCCCGTGACAAAGAGACCTTTGAACTAGAAAACCTCATTTCAGCTCTTAATGACATTGAAGGTGTGGAAGATGTAGTTTGGCTTGGAGATTACACTGATATCTATATGCCCCCGGAATTTACCGACCCGGAATTGCAGGAACGTTTCAGAACTGAAGGTACTGTTCTGATGCAAATACAGTTTAGCGATAATGCTCGCAGTCCGAATACAATTGATGCTGTAATGTCTATTCGTGACCTGATCGGGCATGATGAAGAACTATACTTTGGCGGCGAACCGGCTATCCTGGCCGAAATGCAAACAGCCGTTGACGATGAAATGTTGATTTATACTATTCTGGCAGCTGTAATAATCCTGATTGTCTTAACCATCTCAACATCGCTTTACCTTGATCCAGTCCTTTTCCTGGTTGCCGTTGGAGTAGCAATAGTAATAAACATGGGCAGTAACATTTTCAGAGGTGAAATATCCTTTTTAACCGCATCGATTGCAGCAGTAATGCAGCTGGGCATATCACTTGACTATGCAATTTTTTTAATGCATCGGCTGGAAGAAGAGAAAGAGAGACTGGGCAGTATCGAAAATGCAATGATTTCTGCCGTTAACAAAACAGCCGTCACAGTTGCCTCTAGCGCCTTAACAACCATAGGCGGTTTTAGCGCTCTGATGGTGATGAAAAACGGTATTGGCAGTGACATGGGATTTGTCCTGGCAAAAGGAATTGTTATCAGCCTTGTCGTCACCCTGACCCTTTTACCCGGTTTGATTATAACCCTTTATCCTTTTAGCAGCAGATTTAAGCACAGGATTCTATTGCCTTCGTTCAAGAAAATAGCTCCTTTCCTGATCAAGCGTTACCGGGTTTTCTTGGTGCTATTCTTAATCTTGGCAGTTCCGGCCTACCTGGGACAAAAAAAAGTTGACTTTTATTATTCCAATGAAAATTATCTGCCTCTTGATTCTATGGCTGTGAACGATACAAATGAAATAATGGATGAATACGGTGCTGTTGACATTTTATATGTAATCACTGCCGACCGCGGAAGGCAAAAGGAGCATAACCTGGTTACTGCTCTTGAAAAGATTAATGCGGTTGACTCGGTTCTCGCTATTACATCACAGGTAGACCAGGCGTTACCGGATATTATTATACCGGACGAGGTTACTGAAGAATTCCTTTCCGGAGGATACAGGAACATGATGGTATTTTTGGCTCCCTCTTTAGACGAGAAAGAATCTTTTGATACAGTGGACCTGGTCAGAAGAGAGGCAGCTTCTCTGTTTGAGGAATACTATGTTACCGGGCCTACCGCTGTTACCCGTGACATGGCTTCTTTATCTGGTGATGATGCCCGTAATGTTGCTATCGTTTCAATCCTGGCTATCGGTTTAATTGTAGGTCTCAGCTTAAAATCGATTGCCCTGCCGGTGCTGCTTGTACTGGCCGTTCAGCTGGCAATCTGGATTAACATCAGTATGCTCTATTACCAGGACCAGATTGTCTCTTCTCTAACCCCGATAATCATTGGAGCAATACAGCTCGGGGCCACGGTTGACTATGCCATTCTCTACACTCTGCGTTACAGAGAAAATCTGGAGATAATTACCTCGCGAATCGGAGCAGCAATTAAAACTCTTGAAGATACCGGAAGGTCTATCTTAACCAGCGCTCTGATTCTATTCTCGGCAACATTCAGCATATCAGTCGTTGCAGGGATAAAAACCACCAGGGAAATGACAATGTTAATCGGGCGGGGAGCTTTAATCAGCATGCTTGTTATCTTTACTCTGCTCCCCGCACTTTTAATTATATTTAATAATGGCATCGGTAAGCTTACTATAAAATGGCCTGGAACTAAGGCTGAAACTAAAGAAATTAAACGCCTGGAGGCTTTAAAATATGAGGAATAAGTTAACCTATCCAATTGCCATGATCCTTGTCACCCTGCTAGCTCTCAGTGCAGCGGCTTATTCGGTTGTTACGGAAGACATTCTGATGAATACCGACTACCAGCCGGCTTTCCAGGACAGCGAGCAGCAGGAAAGCTTGCCTGACGGTGAAACTGAAGCAGTAAAGAATGAAACAGTTTATATAATGCTTGATCATGATGGCCAGGCAGTCAGCCAGACAATTGTTAACCGCATTTACGACCAGGTAGATCATGATGCCGACTTAATTGTAGATCACGGAAATTATCTGCAAATCGAAAACATGACCGGTAATGAAAAACCAACCCTGTTGGATAACAGGGTTATCTGGGACAGCAGCATACTTGAAAGAGGATCCCTTTACTACCAGGGCACTGTTGAAAAGCAACTTCCTGTGGAAATATCAATCATTTATTACCTGGACGGCATCGAAGTAAAGCCTGGAGATCTTGCAGGTAAATCCGGGAATCTTGAAATTGCTATAAAATTTACCAATACCCTACAATATGAACAGCCCTTAAGTTATTATGATTACGAAGGCAATCTGACCCATAAAGATGACGTTAACTATGTACCTATGGTAGTCCAGGGCTCTATCGAGCTGGACCTGGCACGCTTCTCGGATATTGAACCCGGTGATGGAACAAGCATGGTGATGGGACAAAATGTCAGTATTAATTTCATGGTTTTTCCTTACCCTGAAGAAGAACTGCGCTTCAGCATGAACGGAAAAGACATTGAACTGGAACGTTTTTCATTCATGGTTATGCCGCAGATGCCGCCGATCAACAATCTGGATATTGAAAGCATTCTAAACCAAATGCTTGAAGGCATCGAAACCTTTGATCAAATCTTTGGCGAATTAAGTACCGGTGCTGAAGAGATTGAAAAAGGGCTGATACTTTTTAGAGATGAAAGCAGGAAAATGACAGCCGGTTTTGATGATTACCAGGTGATGATCAATGATTACCAGTCTCAGCGAGACAATCTTACCGACTTGATGAAAACAGCTGACTCTGAATTACTGGCTGAATCTTTAAACAACCTCCTGTCTTTGATGGAAACAATTGATAACATGCCAGACAGCAATGACATGTCAGGAGAGATCGCCGCAATCTCGGCAGAATCACAAGAACTGGGCAGCCGCATTAAAAGGCTGGAAGAAGAATTACAAGAGCTGAACCGTCATTCAGATACCATACAAAAGGAAGCAGAAAAGCTGGTCAGCGATAATGAACCGGGATCGCCACTTTATGAAATGGGATTAATCTTAATTATGAGAGAAAAACTTTTGCAGGATGTGATAGAAGAAAATACCCTCGCCGAAGCGAACCTCTCTCGGCTTCAAAGCAGCGTTGATTCGCTGCAGAACCAGTGGCTGAACCAATACCTGCCCGGTATTGAAGCGATTGAAAGTATATCTGAGCTGGAAGGTTCAGACAACCTGATCGATCAATTATCAGGTATTATCGAAAACCTTGATTCTTTTGAAGATTATCTGGCCCAGGTTGATGCGTTTATCTCGGAAGCGGAGGTAATGGCCGGCGACCTGTCAAAACTGCCCGGCGCTCTCGGTCAGCTGGCAGAAGGACAATCCGAATTGACAAAGGGCCTTAACCTTTTAAGGTCCGGAGGAATAACAGCTATGAAAGATGAGTTAATTGACGGCATTAATGAATCAAGAGCCGGCCAGGCAAAGCTTGAACTGATGGAGAAGCTTGCTGATGATTACCGCTCCTATGCCGATAACGAAAACAATCGCCACAGCGAGGTACGCTTTATCATGCAAACCCCAAGAGTTGAGATAGAACCTGATCAAGAAGACCATAATGGTCAGGATGAAGAAGAAAGCAGACCGTGGAATGAAGTATTATGGTATAAAATAATCAACCTGTTCGAATAAGTGAGGTGCAACCATGTCCCCGGAAAAAAGCGATACAAGAACAAAAATACTGGAAACTGCTGCTGAAATTATCGGCAGGGAAAAAAATCTTAATCTGACCATCAGGGAAATTGCCGGCAGGGCCGGTGTTAATCTTGCCTCTGTTAACTATTATTTCGGTTCCAAGGAAAAACTGTTTGAAGAAGTCGAGATGCAGTTAATGGAAAATATTCGTCTGATCTACACCAACCTTGAAAACAGGTCATTACCGATTAAAGAAAGATTAATAAACTGGGCAGACAACCTGATAAAAAACCTAATCGACTACCCGGGAATCATTTACCTGATCGGCACCAGGGTTTTAGAGCGGGAAAATACCAGCCTTAATATCTACCTCGGTCTTCTCGAAACTGATATCACACCGCTTGTCAGGGAATTAACCGGTCTTATAACTGATGAAGAAATTAAGTTTAAGGTGATACAATTAATTTCCGGTATCGTATATCCTGTTCTGATTTTATCCAGTGAAAACGAAGCATCCGCCATAGATATTACCGATGATGCCGTTCGCAGAAAATATGTGACTTCCCTGGTGACCAGCATCTAGAATCGAAATAAGGGAACCAGGCCTGCCAACTCTTTTTATAAAGAGGACAACAGCTGACAGGATAAAAAACTGTGATGTTGAAATTAATCATAGCTTCACATAAAAGCCAGGGAGGTTAAGCGGATGAATGAAGGTCACTCCGTGCTCAGAATCAGCAAAAAAGCTTTTATCCAATCTTTCATTATTCTTCTAATATTAATTATTTCGGCCGGGTTGCTTAGCACGGCGATTCCAAGCGGGAGCTATGAAAGGACAGAGGTTGACGGACGGGAGATAATTATACCGGGCTCATTCAGCTTCGTTGATGCCCCTGATTATCCTTTCTGGCGCTGGTTAACTGCTCCTGTAGAAGTACTCTGGGGTCCCGACGCACCTACTATCATTACAATTATTTTGATCGTTCTTTTCATCGGTGGATCATTTGCCCTGCTTGATCAGGCAGGGGTTCTCAAGGCTGTTATTGCCAGGGTTGTCCTGCGAATGGGTAACCGTAAATATATGCTTCTCGCCATTATTGTTCTCTCTTTTATGCTTTTTGGTGCTCTGCCGGGAATTTTTGAAGAAGTGGTGATCTTAGTCCCGGTAATGATCGCCCTGGCTTACCTGTTGGGCTGGGACGTTATGACCGGCCTGGGAATGAGCATCCTGGCTATTGCTTTTGGATTTTCTGCAGCACTGGCCAACCCTTTTACAATTGGAGTAGCGCAAAGGCTGTCAGCGTTACCTGTCTTTTCAGGTATGGGCTTAAGGGCAATAGTTTTCCTGGTTATATATTGCATACTCACAATCTTTTTGGTGCGTTATGCCAAAAAGATTGAAAAAGACCCCTCTGCTTCACCTGTTTACCTTGAAGATGAAAACCTGCGAACAAAATTCACCCTGACCTGCGAGGAACTGGAAACCCAGGCCGACCCGCGCCTAAAAAAATCTGTAATATTATTCATCATATCACTGGGGTTGATTGTTGCCGTAAGCATCGGCGCTTCGTTTATCAGCGCTATTTCAGCTATTACACTGCCGCTTGTCGGCCTGCTCTTTCTGCTCGGGGGAGTAGGTTCTGCAATACTGGCCGGGATGAAACCCGGAAAAACAATGAAGGTCTTCACCAATAGTGTTGGCGCCATCTCTCCGGCTATAATTTTGATTTTGATGGCTGTAAGCGTAAAACATATTATGACCAATGCCATGGTAATGGATACAATCCTCGATTACGCTGCAAGGGCCATTGGCGGAGCTTCACCTTTTACAGCTGTCCTTCTAGTCTATGGCCTGGTTCTGCTTCTTAATTTTTTCATTGGTTCTGCATCGGCAAAAGCTTTCCTGGTTATCCCCATTATTGCACCGCTGGTGGATCTTGTTGGTGTAACCAGGCAGACCGCTGTCCTGGCTTTCGCTTTTGGCGATGGCTTCAGCAACGTTCTCTATCCAACCAATGCTGTACTGCTTATTGCCCTCGGACTGGCAGGGATCAGTTATATCAAATGGTTTCGCTGGGTCATCGGCCTACAGCTTCTGGTGCTTGCAGTTACAACCGCTTTTCTGCTGGCAGCGGTTGCTATCGACTACGGCCCCTTTTAAGATAATCTACAGTCTGTTATCGTTTACCGAGCAGATGAAATATCGATTTTGTATCTGGATCGACATTGCCGAAAAAGAGAAATATAACTATTTCTTCGAGAAAACCTAAAACATAAAGTAATACAACCAGCCGGACGAACCAGGTTACATCAAAAAAGAATGATGATATAATTACAAAAAATACCAGTACAGCATTAAAACGAAGAATAATCGTATGCATCATTACAGGGCGCCTGAAAAGGATAGCCGAAATAATAAACGACAAGCCGAGAAGAGAGAAAAATATAGTCAGATATACACTGTTTGCTGCAACAGCATCAGGTTGTAGACGATAGAGGAAAAATGCAGATGAAATATAAAATAGCAAATCGGCGAGGGAATCAAGCTCTTTACCAAAATGCGACACCATTTTTAACCTGCGGGCGATGAGACCATCAAAAAAATCTGTTGACCCAAGTAAAATATAACCAACAAGAAACGGGTAATAATGTCCATTATAAAGCAAAATGAATAAGAGCGGCAAAAAAACAATCCTCGATGCTGATAACAAGTTGGGAATTGTAAAATATATCGCCAAACAGTTCACTCCTTCAGTTTAGTTGGCTAATCTTATCACAAAATGTTTACTTGATCTATGCCTTCATTGAAAATATAAATAGCCTTATAAAAAGCAGAAATTATCTACATCAAATAGTCCTCGGTCTGTTATTTTTAAGGCAGGAATTACCGGAAGAGCTAAGAAAGATAAAGTCAGAAAAGGTTGGGGCAGCCTGGTGCCCAGGGATTCTGCCGCTTTTAACAGCATTTCCATTTCCGATGCAACCTCGACCGCAGTTTTAACTGTCATTAGTCCGCCAATCTGCAAGGGCAGGTGAGCTTTTACCCTACTGTTACCATCTACCACGATGAAACCACCCCCGGTCTCAGCTAAACGGTTAACAGCAACAGCCATGGCTTCTTCATCTGCACCGGTGACTATTATGTTATGTGAATCATGGGCAACAGTAGAAGCCAGGGCTCCTTCCTTTATACCCATACCTTTAACCAGGGCAAGGCCATAGCGGCCGCTGCCCCGATGCCTCTCAATAACAGCAATTTTATTCAAGCCCATTGCCTTAATTCCTGTTACCTCTCCGTTACCATCGAGTGGTATATCAAGAAATAGTTTTTCGGTTAACAACTGCCCGGCGATTAAACTTATAACCGGTTTCCTGGCTGAATCTGCTCTGATGCAAAAATCATCCGCTTTATATATTTTCCCGGTATCTACTGTTTGCATAGTATGAGCCGGTAGCTTACTACTTTTTACCGGAGTGACCAGCCTGCCTTTACTGGCAACTACCTTCCCATTTTTTATAACCATTTCTGCATTAAAAGTTTTTAGATCTTTAAATGCAACCAGATCAGCCTTGTATCCGGGGGCAAGAAGACCACGGTCAAACAACCGGTAATGACGGGCAGGGTTATAGGTTGCCATTTTTAAAGCCAGGTAGGGATCTAAACCCATAGAAACTGCATTACACAAGAGATCATCAAGGTGTCCTTTCGAAATTAATTCAGCCGCCTCACGATCGTCGCTGCCAAACATGAAAAATTCAATATTATCTTCATTAACAAGTGGCAGCAGTTCTTTCAGGCTTGAAGATGCAGAGCCGTGACGAATTATTACTTTCATTCCATTCTTGATTTTTTCCGCTGCCTCTCCCCTTTCAACACACTCATGATCGGTGCTGATCCCGGCAGATATATAGGACTGAAGGTCGGTTCCTCTTAATCCGGGTGCATGTCCGTCAACAACTTTCCCCACTTCCAGGGCTATCGCGATTTTCTCTAAAACAGCTGGATCTGCATTAATAACGCCCGGGTAATTCATCATTTCGCCGAGGCCGATCACACGGGGATCCCCGAGCAGCTCCTTAATCTGCCTGGCATTTATTTCTCCACCGGCGCTTTCCATTTCTGTTGCCGGCACACAAGAAGGTGCTGTCATGAAAAAATCGCAGGGCAGATTATCAGCAGCATTTATCATCATTTCTACGCCTTCAATTCCTAAAACATTGGCTATCTCGTGAGGATCGCTGATAACTGTTGTAGTGCCGCGAACAGCTATAACTCCGGCCAGTTCCGGTGGAAAAAGAAGGGTGCTTTCTATGTGCAAGTGTGCATCAATTAAACCCGGGGTTAAGTAACTGCCATTTATATCAATTACTTCCTGACCCTTTGTATAAGAATCTCCAATTGCAGCAATACAATCTCCTTCAATAGCCAGGTTGGTAGTGGTTACTTTTTTGTTGAACAAGTCAACCAGGCGAGCATTTGCAATTAAAAGTTGCGCCGGTTTTTCTCCACGGCAGACTGCCAGACGTCCGGAGATTACTTCGTTTGAAAATGTTGTTTTCTGTGCATCCATAATTCTACCTCCATTTTTTGAATGTCTTTTAGTTATACCGGACAAGTAAGCATAAAGCACCTGGAGAATCTTATAGCAACAAGAATATTAATCTATTCTATTTTATCAAATAAATAAATTTGTAATCGAATATGTTTTATATCTCAACGCCGCTATTTTACTATTTTTCGCTGAGCTTCCTTCTCAGGTAAGACATTAAACCGGCTGCAACTGCAAAAGCGCTTAATCCAATCAGCAGCCATTTAGCAATTGTGAACAGGGGGGTTGCCTGGGCCAGAACAACAGTAGGCTGGGGATACCTGTACATTACCACGGAGGCGGCAATATTTTCAAGGATATCAAAGGAAAAAGCGTAAACAGGAAGTAATTTTACCGGGTAAGCAAAACGTCTAACCCCTGGGGATCTATAAATACAGGTCAGCAAAACTAAAAAAAATAAAAGGTAAATCACCGGCCAGAGAATATCAAAAGTATATTTCTGCATTATATAGTAAGCCCTGCCCGACTCTCCATATTCTTCAGCCATTGTATACAATTCATCTGCGGAATATAAAAACGAAGTATCCGGCGAAGTTGTTACCCCTGTCATTTCAGTTAAACTTTCGGACATATTCGGAAGCAGTAAGACAGTGAAAAGCAAAAAGATTGATAGACTATCAACTACAAACCCGGATTTAACTTTTTCTTCAAGCCACAGAAAAAGACGGGTAGTTAAATTCAAATTGTTATTCCTCCGCTGGGAAACAGTGATAAAAAACCGAGGGGGTTCCTGATTCCGGCAATAGAAAGGTTCTCAGCATTTTTAAGAACAAGCCCGTTTAAGCTTTTTACCTTTAAAAAGTATCGCCATCTATTAAAATATCAACTATTTCTGCCATTATCTCTTCAAGATCTGAGTCTTTTATTTCCAGTAGATCCATTGCATCCTGATCTAGAGGGTATAGTAACCCGTCTACCCCGAGACCCAGGCCCATCTGCATGGTTGCTGCATCGGCGACATGGACAATTGCTGTCAGTTGCGGATTAATTACTGCCTTACCCGGTTCATGGTGGCAGGTTATTGCTTCTGTTAAATCATCTGGCAGCTTCCATTTTTCAGCTACTTTACCACCCAACACCGCATGGTTATAACCGAAAATATTATCCTCAACTTCGTTAAACGGTATTTTCTCTTCATTAACCACGTCGATAACCTGCTGATAAGTATCACACATAAAGCTATTTAAAATCAATTTTCCTATATCGTGCAGGAGAGTAGCCGTATAAGCAAGTTCAACCGACCTGAATCGAATTTTTTTTGCCAGTATACGGGCAAATACTGCCGAACATTGTGAATGCTTCCACAGTTCGCCTTCATCCATGGCATAACCTTTCAGCTCTTTTTTTAGTATTTTACTGACCGAGGCAGCGAGGACTATGCTGCGAACTGCATTGAAACCGATTAGAATTATAGCATCCGTAACGGTAGCGATGCGTCTCGAATAACCGTAGTAAACTGAGTTGGCCAAACGTAAAACCTGAGCTGTCATTGCCTGATCCTGGTTAAGCACTGCCTGGATATCAAAAGCAGTAGAATCAGGATCTTCAGTAAGCTCCATCACCCTTGTAACAATTTGAGGAAGCGCAGGGAGCTCGTCGACTTCAGAGACAATGTTTTCAAGCGTTAGTTTTGTCATTCTTTTCTCCCCCGGAGAAACAATTATTTTGTTCCTGTTTTTTAATTATAACAATTTTCTGCCACAAACGTCAACGAAATCATTGGACGGGTTGTTCTAATCAGTAGTGGAACAGTAAACAGCTTAGTTGTGTTACAATAAATGTCGGAATATCGTTCAAATAATTAAGTGGGGGGTAAGATAATAATGCAAATGATTCAGCTTGCAAGTGTTCCGAACAGCCTGGACAGTTTTAAAAAAATATATTCGGATTTACAGGATACGCCTGAAGGAGCAGCGGCAGCAATGATCCTTGCACTACTTCTTTATACAGAAAACAGTGAAGATGGGGAGGCTGCCCTGAGCCTGGCAGTACATCCGGACCAGCTGGCCGCAGGAGGGGGCAACAAGTTAAACCAGCGCAGTTTAAATCTGATTAAAATGCAAATTAAGGATAAAAAGTACCATATGCAATCTTATTTTAAAGATACTTTACCGGAGAATAATTATGTCCTGCCCGCTAAGCCTTACATTCTTGAATTTACAACTAACCCACATAGCGGAAACGCTGGAAAAGGAACTTTAAAACTTTTTATTAAATCCTCCGGAGCCGACTCACCACGTCCGTTATCGGTAAAAATTGATCAATCGGGAAAGTGGAAGGCTATAGAATGGAGCAGCCTTTTATCCGGTATAAGAAAAAACAGCCCTTAACAGCAGGGCTATTTAAAAGGGAACTTTTTTAACAAAACAGCTTTAAACGGAAAGTATAAAAAGCCTGTTTTTCTAATTTATTCATTTCTTTTTATTAATAGACCCGCTGTCTTTATGCACCGGGCAAAATCAATTCTTTTTAAACATACTTACTACGAGGGCAATAACCAAACCGATCACAAATCCACCGATTAAACCATTAGTATGGTATAGTAACACACCAAGCAAAGGAAAAACGGTGAAACCAATAATGACAATGATCAATGGAAGCAGCTTAATACCAAAAATAACCATCCATCCCTTCTCTTCTTATATTTTGCTGTGCTGTTATCAGTTACCGGGAATAGTTGCAAAACGGAATATTTAATCTATTTAATTATATATTATATGATAAGAAATAGTTAGGCAAAGGGTAAATAGGCTTGTGAAATTATGATACAAGCTGCTTATATACAATTAGCACACTGTTATTAAGATATCCTTTGAAAAACAGGATAATTTGATAGCTTATCACTTGCAAAACTTTCGGTTCACAGTATCCCCCGGAAAAGTTTTATTCCATTTAACCTTTTCAAATCGCTGCTCAATCATTATGCATGGGCAGCAGTTTTTTATTCCAACTCGTTAGTCGCGCCATAGCTGCGCAGCATACTTTTTAACCCATCGGTGATTTCAATGCGGCCGTCGTGAAAAACCCAGTATACTTCGACCCCTTCGAAATTTTCTGCCATTGCTTTACTCTCTTCAAAAGGCATTAGAAAAAGGGCAGTTGAAAGAAAGTCAGCCAGGGCAGCATCAGAACATACTACAGTCAAGGCCCGGTAGTAATTGCCCGGCATCAATGTATTAACGTCGATTATATGGTGCATGACCTGACCGTCAACCAGGTAATAGCGTTGGTAGTCACCACTACTCACCACTGCTGCATCCTGAACAAACACCACATCAAGCAGCCTCTCATCTTCTGCGACAATGGAGGCCTCGGGGTTCTGGATTCCCACTCCCCATTTATCGCGTATACCATCAAGCGGCCTGCCTATGGTCCGAATATTACCACCCGGGCTTAGAACTGCAGAGCGCAACCCTGCCTCTTTCAGTTCCTGAGCAACTATTTCTGTAGCAAAACCCTTGGCAACAGCTCCGACATCAAGGCTCATGCGAGGATCCGGAAGGTAAACCGTCCTGTTTTCCGGGTCTACAATCACCTGGTCAAGGTCGGTATAAAGAGCAGCTTCTCTCAACTCTTCCAGTGGTGGTATTCTTGCGCTTTCGGGATCATATTCTGCTTCTTCGCGATAGTGACGCCAAATCTTCAGCACCGGTCCCAAGGCTATGTTGGTAGTATAACCTGTTTTCTCATACATCTCCCTGGAATAAATTATTAGGTCTATGATTTCCTGCTCCACCAGAACCGGCTTTAACCCGGCGTTGTCATTTATAGTCTTGATGTTGTTAATCCCTTCGTAGTCTAAATAAATATTATACAGCTTATGCAACTCCAGAAAGCGATCGTGAATCATAGTCATATAGCCATCGAATTCATCTTCGTTATCTGTATAAGCAACAACCTGTACAAGGGTATCAAATGTATCAAAAAAAGAACTGCTATACCTTTCTTTCTCGCTTGTCTGACCACCGGAACAACCAGCCAGCAGAAAGGCAATAAGTCCTATAACAATTATCCTAAACTTCATTATCCAATTCATCCCCTGTATTTTGGCTTCAATTACTTTAATAATATATGAAACGCTCCCCGCAGTAAAATGGAGGAGCGTTTCTCAAGCTCTGTTTAGTTTGCCAAATATTTACTTGGCGTTCTCATAAGCTTTGGCAACAGCAGCCTGATAGCTTTCGACAGTTATGGTAACAGTCGAGGTAAGTTCAGGAACATCGGGGACATGCTGATGAGCATCGTCAACAACTTTAACCTGGAGGCCTAAAACCTCATCAACAGTTTTGCCGACCATCCACTCGCTAAAGGAAGCAATCTGCTCAAACCATTCTTTCTCAATTTCAGATACACGCCTCATCCCGTAATCGTCACCCAGTTGGGTTTTTGTCTTCGGAGCTTCAGCGCGATCGGAAGTTACCTGGCCTTCTTCATCAAAGTTGACCCTGATCTGGGCATTGTCAATTAGTGCGCCGACAATAACGCCATTGGCATCAAAAGCAACAGCGGCCATGGTGTTGTCAACCTGGGCCATGGGCATAAGTTCATTTGCTTCATCAAGCCCTCTCGATTTTGCGATCGAAATGTCTGTTCCCAGCCCTGCAGTGACCGCATTTTCCACTTCGATTGAATTGTTGTAAGCATTCTCAACTGCAGCAATATAATCTTCAACAGTAATTGTAACAACAGAAGTCAGTTCTGGAACGTCTGGAACATGCTGATGAGCATCATCAACAACTTTAACCTGCAGACTCTTGATTTCTTCAACAGTCTGGCCAAGCATCCAGTTTTCGAATTCGATCATCTGCTCGTACCATTCCATCTCAATTTCGGAAACCCGCTTCATACCGTAATCATCACCCAAACCAACCTTGGTGGTTCCGGGCACACTAACGTCGGTAGCAAGCTGCATTTCTTCATCAAAAGCCACCCGGTTCTGGGCGTTATCGATTGAAACGCTGACTACACGCCCTTCGCCATCAAACAACACCGCAGCCATTACCACATCGGTCTGAGCCTGTGCAGTAACATCGTCACCAGCATCACGGGATTTGGCAATTGAGGACACTACACCGAGACCCAGTTTTGCGCTGCCAGTTTCAACAACCTCTTCTTCCGGGGCTTCTTCCGGGGCTTCTTCCACGGGTGCCTCTTCAGCTGGGGAATCGCCGCAACCGGCTATCATAACCAGCGCCAGGGTAAGCACCAGAGCTAACCACAATACTTTTTTCATCAAACTACCTCCTCAGAAAAATACAGCCAGATTTAGCTTTCTCTTCTTTCATAAAAACAATGAAAGCAAAGAGATTAAATCTACCTGTTTCATAGCATTACCATGATACTATACAGTTAAAGTGATGTCAAGTATTTGCATAACTTATTATCGTTACTGTTTTGTGAATAATAATTGACTTACGCTGAAACAACAGTTTAAGATTATAGCCTAGATATATTTTATAGGCAAGGGTTGAAAGGAATTATTTATGGCAAATACTATTCTATCCCTGGATTATAAAAAATGCCGGCCGGAACAATGTGGCAGGGGAGCATGTCTGGCTGTTACCGTCTGCCCGGTTAAAAAAATAGGGCAGGAAGAATTATTTGCTTACCCATTCTTCAGCCCTTCCTCATGTAGAAACTGTGCCAAGTGCGTACAGGCTTGTCCTTTTCAGGCAATTACCATATCATGATCTTGCCAGGTTACCAAATTACCAGGGCAGATTATCAAGGTCAGCATTCCCGCCGGATAGAATTACCCCGATTTTATTTACCCCGATCATATTACGGTTGCCGATCACAGCTGCCAGGGCAACAGCAGCAGATGGTTCAACAACAAGCTTTGCCCGCTCCCATATCATGCGCATTGCCAGTATTATAGCTTCTTCGGAAACAGTAATAATCGTTTCCACCATTTCAGCAATAATAGGAAAGGTCAGATCTCCCAGTGAAGTCCTTAAACCGTCGGCAATGGTTTCGGGTTTACAGACAGGCACGATCCTACCTTCCTGTAAAGAACGCCAGGCATCATCTGCTGCTTGCGGTTCGGCACCAAAGACCTTTATGCCGCTCGCAGCATAGGAAGCTGCCAGTGCGGTGCCACTCAGAAGGCCCCCTCCTCCCACAGGTGTTATAATTGCTTCAAGCGTTTTAATCTCATCTATCAACTCCAAAGCTGCTGTTGCCTGACCTTCAATTACCCGGTAGTTGTTGTATGGATGTATAAAAGCAGCTCCTGTCTGCCGGATTACTTTTTTAAGTGCCGCTTCCCTGGCCTGTTCATTAGACTCACAATAGGTAATATGAGCACCGTAACCCTTAACCGCCGCCTTTTTAACGGCAGGTGCATTTTCAGGCATTACTACGTAAGCCTTGATCCCCCTGCATCGAGCAGCATAAGCAAGAGCCGCGGCATGATTACCTGATGAATGGGTAGCCACCCCGTTACAGGCCTCTTCTTCAGTCAGCCACATTACTGAATTCACCGCTCCTCGAGCCTTGAAGGCTCCGGTTTTCTGCATGTTTTCAGCTTTTAAAAACAATTTCGCCCCGCAGATCTGATCCAGGGCAGCAGACGTATAAACCGGGGTGGAATGGAGATAAGGTCTAATCCTCTCTACAGCTTTTCTGATTGATTCATTAGTTGGCCTCATAAAAACACCAGCCTTCCTCTTTATATAACGGCATAAATTCCTTTTAATTATTAAACTAACTTCACCAAACCGGCAGAAGATAGTAACTATTTCTTTTCAGCCATATGCAATCCTCTTTGGCAGGTTCAGCCTGCCTGATAAAAATCCTGGCCGGTACTAATAGAAAAGCAGATTCACTTATTAGGACCGATCACCCGTCAAACAATATCGAAGCCCGCCACCGGAAGTTATTTCGGAAAGCGGGCTGGTTTATTTATATCTGAATACCCGTTTTTGAACAAACCCTTATCAAACTAGCGGCACAACGATTCTTTTGAAACGAAGCGAGGTTTCATTTTCAGGGTATGAGTTGCGTAAATATTACGGATAGTCTTGGTGATACCTCTCATGACCAGGGAGTGTGTTTCGGCTACATTGCCGCGATAGCGGACTCCACTGAGCATATCTCCGTCAGTAATTCCGGTTGCGGCAAAAAATATATCATCGCCCTTCACCAGATCATCAAGCATTAAAAGCTTCCCGCATGACTCATGGTTTTCATCATGTATACAATTCAGGTCCTCTCCCTTGGGTATCAGTCGCCCCTGTATCTCTCCATCAAGGATTTTCATCGCTACTGCAGAGATCACCCCTTCAGGAGCACCACCGATTCCGAACAAAATATCAACCCCGGTATTATCTATAGCGGTCGATATTGCTGCAGATACATCTCCATCCGAGATCAACTTAACCCTGGCTCCGGCTTCACGTATTTCTGCAATTAATTTTTTATGCCTGGGCCGATCAAGAATAATAGCTGTTAAATCACTGACATCACGCTCCAGGGCTTTGGCCACCGCTTCAAGATTTTCTTTAACGCTCGCGTCAAGGTTAATGCAACCTTTTGCCTTGGGACCAACGGCAATTTTATCCATATAAAAAACTTCAGGGGCATGCAACAGATCTCCTTGCGGAGCAACAGCCATCACAGACAGGGCATTGGGCAACCCCCTGGCAACAAGATTAGTCCCTTCAAGCGGGTCAACAGCAACGTCGACACATGGCTTATCGGCGACTCCAACCTTTTCACCGATATAAAGCATCGGGGCCTCATCTTTCTCTCCTTCTCCGATCACCACAGTTCCATTTATGTGAACAGTATCAAATACTGCACGCATGGCATCAACAGCAGCCTGATCGGCAGCTTCCTTGTCACCCCTGCCCATCAGGCGTCCCGAAGCTATTGCGGCTGCCTCGGTTACCCGGACAAATTCAAGTGATAATTCCCTCTCCATAACAACTGCCTCCTTATAGATTTAAATAACTTAACCTGGCCCGCCTACTCAAGATTTAAGCGGTCGAGCGGCATACTCATGCAGCGTGGGCCACCGCGACCCCGAACCAGTTCCGATCCATCTATTTCTATCACATCTACCCCATGTTTGCGCAGGGTATCGTTAGTTGCTTCATTGCGATCATAGCAAATTACCGTCCCCGGCTTAACAGCCAGGGTATTTGTACTGTCGCCCCACTGCTCCCGGGCAGCAGTGATTTCATCATTATCCCCTGAATAAATTATATCGACATTTTTTAAATTTAATGCTTTTCGCAAGGCGCCCTGCAAACTGTAACCATTGCTGGCGTTGACTCTGTTATCCAGCCCTCTTTCCAACCAGTATACATTAACCTGGTCTTTGACACCGGGATACATCAAAAACTTATCAATATCTACCATTGTAAATACAGTATCAAGATGCATGTATGCTCTTCTTGAAGGAATTTGCACCACTATAATCTGTTTTACCATTTCTTTTTCAACAATGTATTTATGGGCAACCCACTCAATTGCCTCCTCGGTGGTTCTTTCGCTTAAGCCGATCATCAGGGTGTCACGATTAAGGATAAAAACATCCCCTCCCTCTATCCCATAAGGTATTTCTTCATGGAAAGACAGTTCCACATCCTTAAAAAGAGGGTGATACTTCTGAAGAACACGGAGAAAGATCGTTTCCAACCTGCGGGCGGTTAAAAACATGGTGCTGATTTGCAGCCGGCTTCCGATCATTGCACCATGATCTCTTGTAAAATACATATTCGGCAAAGGAGCAAGGTAAAAAGGGTAACTATCGAGGGTCAGGTCGCTCAGTGAAATATATTTCTTTAAGTGCCTGATTTCATGCTTTGACAGCCCGGCAATTATGGTGGAAACAAGCTCTTCCGGGGACAATTCGTAAAGGTATTGATAAATAGTGTCGAGAACATCCGGCTCGATCAGAGGACTGGCTTTAAGATGTCGCTTGATCAACTCGCTTTTAACTTCAAGATCACCTACGATATCCAGGAGCATGCTGCTCACATAAAAAACTTCGACACCGTTCTCTGACAAGGACCTGGCAAAACCATCATGCTCAACCTGTGCCTTGGCCAACCAGGGGATCTCATCAAAAAGCAGATCTTCCAGGTAATTCGGAGTAAGATTCTTCAACTCCAGACCGGGCCTGTGCAGCAACACTTTTTTCAAAGGCCCTACTTCCGACCATATCTGTATTGCCTTTTTCACCATTTTCCCTCCTGCCTTAGTGATATTAAGATATTCGCCGGTCAGTCCCGGTTTACCTGTATGGCAAGCATTTTTATTCCTTACCCTCTTGCCTTTGCTGGAAAAACATGATATATTTTTTAAGCAATGCAAAGGAAAAATATTTACAACAATACCGGGGCATTTCCTTTCGTTATGGAAACGCCCTTTATTTGTCAGTAAAAAATATTGTCCAGCTCTTAATAATTATAGTTAAGAAAGGAATTTATAAGAAAGGTTTGTGCTTATGACTACATTTAATGATTTTAATATCAGCATCAGTTTAAGTAAGGCGATTGCTGATATGGGTTTTGAAGAACCAACAGCTATCCAGAAAGAGGCCATCCCAGTTGCCCTGACAGGCAAAGATATCATCGGGCAGGCCCAGACAGGAACAGGAAAAACTGCTGCTTTTGGCATTCCCCTCCTTGAAAAGTGCCGTACTGACGATAAAGCTATCCAGGGTTTAATCATCACTCCAACAAGAGAACTGGCCGTCCAGGTCGCTGAAGAACTTAATTCCCTGGGTCAGCATAAAAGAATTAAGGCGCTGCCAATTTATGGTGGTCAAAATATGGAAAGGCAGATCAAGGCCCTGAAAAACAGGCCACAAATTATAGTTGCTACCCCGGGCCGCCTGATGGATCATATCCGCAGAAAGTTAATACGCCTTAATAATATCTCTACCGTAGTTCTTGATGAAGCCGATGAAATGTTAAACATGGGTTTCAGGGAAGATATCGAAGAGATATTATCAGGAGTGCCGGATGAACGGCAAACACTGCTTTTTTCAGCAACAATGCCCCTTCCGATTCGCGAACTTGCCCTTCGTTACATGCATAATCCTGAGTTTATCACTATTAAACCGAAGGAAATCACAGTTCCGAATACAGAACAATATTATTACAAGGTTCATGAAAAAGATAAGTTTGATACCCTGTGCCGTCTTCTGGATCTGCACTCTCCGGATGCCGCTATTGTTTTTGCCCGGACCAAACGCAGGGTCGATGAAATTTTTGAAGCGTTGTGTAAACGGGGATATTCTGCTGAAGCCATTCATGGCGATCTGACCCAATCAAAAAGAGACAGCGTTATGCGAAAGTTTAAGAAACGCATCGTTGAAATACTTGTAGCAACTGATGTTGCAGCCCGGGGCCTCGATATCGGCTCAGTAACTCATATCTATAACTTTGACATACCACAGGATCCAGAAAGTTACGTACACAGGATCGGACGCACAGGCCGTATAGGACGTTCCGGTGTGGCAGCAACCCTGGTGCAGCCACGTGAACTTAACCACCTGGAGTTGATTGAAAGAATAATAAAACGCAAAATCATTCACCAGTCAGTACCAACTCTGGATGAAGCCATTAAAGGTCAGCAGAGACTGGCCGCTGAAAAAATACTGCAAATAATTGAAAAAGAAGATTACCAGCTTTATAAAGAAACTGCCCGGGATCTGCTTGAGAGCAATTCTGCAACATCTTTACTGGCGGCAGCATTAAAAATGTTAGTTAAAGAACCAGACTCAACACCGGTTAGTATAACCGCAGATCAAAACTGGCAACCGAAAAAGAAGCACCCACCAAGACGCAATCAGGGTAACAGTTATAAACCTAGGCAGGCATCAAGTAGAACCAGAAGCGGGTATAAGAAATACCACAAAAATAAAAAAACTTACAATAAATAAGCTTCTTCTTGAATGCAGCCGGTTTTCAAACCGGCTGCATTTTCTATATAGTATATATCCAAAAACTTTATAACCGATTATCTGAAGCCCGATTTCTAAAGAGACCATTTCTCCGGATGCTGAAAACTGGAATAAATGCTTATAAACAATACCTATATTGGATATTTTCAAGTAACATAAATTCGTTTATAATAGTCTCAATAATGAAATTTTAAAGGTGGCGGAATAATGCCTGCTTCGGTTTCAGGTGTAAAAAGATACCTGGTGATTGTACCGATCCTCCTTCTCTTTCTCACCCCAGGGTGTGGAAATAAGACTGCTACTTTTGATGAAACGATTGCCGTATCCCTTGGCAGTACAAACTCGGTCAGTGGAGCGCCCGCAATTATTGCCCTGGAAAAAGGCTTTTTCGCTGATGAAGGGCTTACAGTGGACCTTCAACTTTCCAGCGACAGCCCTGCCGTGATGGAGAATTTGGCTTCGGGAGATATTGATACTGCTATTGTTGTCGAAGTTACCCTGGTCTCAGCTGCTTTTGCTGATGATACCCTGAGAATTGTTGCCACTACCTCTATTTCGGACAATGATGCCATGGTTATTGCCCGCCGCAGCAGCGGTATTAACAAACCGGAAGATATAAAAAACAAAAAGGTCGGCGCTATAGCCGAAAACTCCACTCATTATTATCTATATCTATTCATGCTGAAAAACGGTATGACCATAAATGATATTGATCTTTATTTCAGTCAGCCGGACGAACTTATAGATATGCTTGCCAGCGGCAGGCTTGATGCTGTAAGCCTTTTTGGCACATACCTGCCGCTAGCCAGAAAAGCCCTTGATGGTGATGCTATTTTATTTAGCAACCCGGGATTATATAGAAAAATATTCAGCCTTATCAGCACAGAAAGTTATATAACCGGTAATAGTATTGCAATCGAAAGAATGCTTGCTGCAATTATAAAGGCTGAAGAATATATTTCTGCCTTTCCGGAAGAATCGATGAAAACAACTGCCGATCACCTTGGCCTCGAGCTTGCAGAAGTTCAGGAAGTATGGGAACACTACGATTTCCGTGTGGCGCTTGACCAGTCACTACTAATGGCTTATGAGACTGAAGCACAGTGGATGATTCGGATTGGCTGGCGCAACCAGGATGAGTTGCCAGATTTTTACAGTTTGTTTTATTTTGAAACCCTCTCTGAATTAGATAAAAACAGGGTAACGGTAATCCATTAATAATGTTAACAGGTGAAACATTTCACCAGGACTGCTGAATAGATCTCATCATTTATCATCGTGCGGGAGACATAATAATGGACTTTAAAAAAACATTCACTCTCATATCTGTAATGTTGATAATCGTTTTCCTGGTAAACGCCCTGGGCCTCTACTTTACCTACAGCAATACGAACCGGTTGCTTAGCAAGGACCAGGCTGTGATCGAATTATTTGAAAACAGCAATGAACTGCGTTACCTTACTTTTGAATACATTCAAAGCCCTCAACCAAGAGTTGAAAGACAGATCTTAACCAAACTTGAGCATTTGGATGAGATTTTTTCAGAATATGAGTCATGCCCGAATTGTAAAAGTTTGTTTGAGCAGCTGGCCATGCAAAGGGAAAACCTGAAAAACATATATGACGATTTGCTTGAAACTACGGCCCGACCATCTTTACCGGAAGAAGAACAGCTGCTCTGGCAGGAGTTATTGGCCGGACAGCTAATGATAAACTCGCAGGATATGATTAACAATATGCTGCTTTTGAGTGATCATATCAGGGAAGAGCTGGTCCAGGCCCAGCGAATAAAAGATCTGCTCGCCTTCAGTGTTTTGATCATTATGTTTTTACTCACCCTGGTTATTCTTTTTTACCTTTACCGGAGAATGGTTTACTCGTTAAACAAAATAAACAGCGCCGCCGCTATCAGCGCCACCGGTAACCTGAAGGAAGGGCTGGTTGAAATCCACTCAAAAGATGAAATCGGCCAGGTTGCCGATACCTACAATAACATGGTCAAAGAGTTGGATATAACCTATGACAATTTGAATATGGAAATTGAACGCAGGCGAATAGCAGAGAAGGAACTTATTGAGATTAACCAGACTCTGGAGGATAGAATTGCAGAGAGAACCAGGCAACTGGAAAATATTAATAACGAATTGAAAACATTTACTTATTCTGTTTCGCACGATCTGAAAGCTCCGCTCCGCGGGATTGACGGATACAGCCGCCTGCTGCTGGATGACCACCTGGACAACCTGAATAAAGAAGGCCGCCATTTTTTGCAGTCGATCAAAAAAGCAGCGTCAAACATGAACCAGTTGATTGATGATCTTTTAACCTATTCACGGCTTGAGCAAAAAATCTGGACCAGCAAAGAGATAAAACTGGAGGATTTTTTTGAAGAACTGCTTTTTGATTATAGAGAAGAATATTCTGCCAGGGGAGGTAAGTTTATCATAGAAATACCTGACCTTACTATAAATACTGACCGGGATGGGTTGGGCCTGATTATTAGAAATCTGATCGACAATGCCTGTAAATTTAGCTCTAAATCAGCGCAGCCCCGGGTTTCAATAGGCGCCAAAATCATTGGGAAAAACGTTCTTATTTGGATCAGCGATAACGGTATCGGCTTTGAAATGAAATATTATGATCGTTTATTTGGCATCTTTAACCGCCTGCACCGTCAGGAAGATTACCCCGGGACAGGAATCGGCCTTTCCATGGTTAAAAAAGCAGCCGACAGAATGCAAGGCTCTATCCGGGCCGAAAGCACCCCCGGCAAAGGAACTGTTTTTTACCTGGAAATCCCACAGAAAAGCGAGGAAAAGCCTATTGAAAATCGATCATAATAATACTCCAATAATGCTGGTTGAAGACAACCCGGTTGACATTGATCTCACCAGGAGAGCTTTCAATCGCAGTAAGCTTACTAATCCCCTGGTTATCGCCACAGACGGTGAAGAAGCTTTAGCCTGGATTAAAAAGTGGGACCTGGGTGAAGATACGCCGGTCATAATACTGCTGGATCTCAATCTTCCTAAAATCGATGGTCTGGAAGTACTCAAAATTGTAAAAAGCCATCCCCGGTATCGCTCAATACCTGTTGTTGTCCTGACCACTTCCCATGAAAACAGCGATATAAAACAGGCTTACCTTTATGGGGCTAATTCTTATATTGTGAAGCCTGTTGATTTTGATAAATTTGTTGAAGTTGCCCGACAAATCGATCTGTACTGGCGTCTGTTAAATAAACCCGCCGATCTTAACAGTTAGCCTGTAAAGGAGTTTACTGATGAATATTCTATATATTGAGGACAATCCTGTTGATGCCGAACTATTTAAGATAGCCATAAAAAAAAGCAGCGTTTCAGGAAGCGCCGTTATAGCTTCCAGCCTGGATGAAGCCAGGAAACTGCTCAAAAAACATGATCACTTTGACCTGGGGATAATTGATCTGCAATTACCGGATGGCAGTGGCTTGGAAATGCTGGCAGAAATCCGGCAGAAGAAACTGCCCATGGCAGTTATTATACTAACCGGCCAGGGTGATGAAGAATCGGCAATTAAAGCCCTTAAGGCCGGGGCCGATGATTACCTGATTAAAAATGACGATTACCTGGAACGCTTTACAGGAATCATGGTAAATGCCCTGCAAAGATTTAAAGCCCAGGAAGACCGCTTCAGATCACAGATGAAAGTGTTATATATTGAACATAACGACAGCGACATTGACCTGACAAAGCGTCACCTGGCTCTTCATGCTCCGCATATCAAGCTTGAAGTAATCCATTCAGCAGATGTTGTCCTGGGAAAAATCAACAAGGGAGAGTTTCCGGCCGGCAAATATGATGTGTTCCTTGTTGATTACCGTCTGCCCGGGCTTAGCGCCCTGGAACTGCAGAAAACGCTTATTGACAGTAAAATAGATATTCCGATAGTTCTTGTTACCGGCCATGGAAATGAAGAGACCGCGGTCCAGGCAATCCGTCTGGGTGCCGCAGATTACCTGGTCAAGCAGCCGGGATATCTTTTTCAACTCCCCACGGCACTGGAAAATGCCTGTAATCGATACAGCCTGGCCCGTGAAAAAGTTGCTCTGAAAGAAAGCGAAGAGAGATACAGGCGCCTGGCAGAAAACGCACAGGACATTATTTATTCTGTATATCTTCAACCGGAGATTGGTTTCAGATATGTCAGTCCCGCAGCAACAGGAATAACCGGTTACGACCCCGAAGAATTCTATGCCAACCCCGGACTATTCTATGACCTGGTTCATCCTGACGATCGCTCCCTGATGAAATCTTTAACAGAAGGGAAAGATAGTTTTAAAGAAGAACTTACTATTCGCTTCATTAAAAAAGATGGCGAGATAATCTGGATTGAACAGCGTAATGTTCCAATTTACGACAGCCATAACAGGCTAGTCGCTTTCGAAGGCATTGCCCGTGATATTACAGACAGGAAGCTGGTTGAAGAATCGAGAAAAAGACGCAACAGGGAACTGGAGACTCTCCAGGAAGTCTCTTCAGCATTAAGAACGACAGAAACACTGGGTAAAATGCTCCCCACTTTCCTTGACCATATTCTTACTATATTCAACACGGATTCCGGGGCGATCTGGCTCTATAACCAGGAATCCGACATGCTCGTATTTTCAGAAGCGAGAGGCTGGCTTGAAGATATTCGCGATTCCGCCTGGGAACCGGGAGAAGGAATAGCCGGCTATGTTTTTACTTCAGGAGAAACATATGTTTCAGACGAGATTGTCTCGGACCGCCTGAGTAAAAAAAACATTCTCAACATAACCCCTAAAGGTTGGGGAGGGGCTTACCTGCCAATAAAAGCAGGAAACTTAACTATTGGCGTTCTGGCTGTTTACCGGACTCAACCTCTTAATCTAAGCAGCGAGGATTTAAGCCTGCTTGTTTCACTTAGTGAAATGGTCGGTACCGCGGTTCACCGCATTTCTTTACATGAAGAAACTGGTAAAAGATTGAACCAGCTTCAAAGCCTCAGAACTGTTGATATTGCTATCTCATCCAATAAAGACATGCGGTATATCCTTAACATATTGCTGGAACATCTGAATAAACAGCTTAACATTGATGCTACTGCAGTGTTTCTTTTCAACAAGCACCTGAAAAACTTACATTATTATATCGGAAAAGGCTTCGCAGAAGATAATCTTTTTGAAAATACTATTGCTCTCGGGGAATCCGCTGTTGGCAAAGCCGCCTTGGAAAGAAAAATGATAATATCTTCCGATGAAAAGAACAGATCAAACGACCAACTCAGTATTATTTTAAGGGAAAATGGCTTCCAAGCATATATCGCATTACCTTTAATTGCCAAGAGTGAATTAAAAGGGGTTATATTGCTATTTTTATACGATCTTATCGCCCCTGACAAGGACTGGTTCAATTACCTGGAAACAATGTCCGGTCAGGCGGCAATCGCCATTGAAAGTGGCCAGCTTTTTGAGGAACTGCAAAAAGCCAACCTTGAACTGTCTATGGCTTATGACGAAACGATTGAAGGTTGGTCCCGGGCTCTGGACCTGCGAGATCATGAAACAGAAGGCCATTGCAATCGGGTAACCGATATAACCATTGAGATGGCCAGTTTCCTGGGTGTTGCCGATAGCAACCTCGTACATATCCGCCGCGGCTGCCTGCTTCACGATATTGGGAAAGTAGGAATACCCGATTCCATATTACTGAAACCGGGCAAATTAACCCCGGAAGAATGGGAAATAATGCAGCAGCATCCCCGGCTCGCCTACGAATTGCTCTCCCCGATTCAATATCTTCAACCTGCCCTGGACATACCCTACTGCCATCACGAAAAATGGGACGGCAGCGGATACCCGCGCAATTTAAAAGGGAAAGAAATTCCTCTTGCTGCAAGAATATTTGCTGTAGTAGATGTTTTCGATGCGCTGACCAGCGACAGACCTTACAGAACGGCCTGGGAAAAAGAACAAGCCCTGCAGCATATAAGAGAAGAGAGCGGAACCCATTTTGACCCGGAAATCGTTAAGACTTTTCTTCGGTTAATTGACAAAAGACCCTCTTTAATTCTTAAAACAGAGTACAAATTTAAAAATATTGGCAATTAAAGATACACCCTATATACCGCGCATAAATTCACTCTTTATTGAATTAGGCGCCTTATCCTCCAGAACAGTTTCCAGGGCAGACAGCACAGCTTGTTTGTCCCTTGATAAAACAGCCTTGATCGGCAGGTAGTTCGAGGCATGATTAGCTCTGAAAATACAATGTGTAAGAGAAAGATTTATAATCATTAGCCTGATCTCTTCCAGAAGCTGCCAGGGGTTTAGTTCTGTCAACAGACCATCCTCAAAAGCGCGGTGAATAATAGTTCCAGGTACCGTAATCAGGCTCAATAAACCGAGGTACTCAGGATCAATACAATTTAACAACCTGGCCGTTTCTTCAGCATGCTCTTCAGAACCCTCCACCCCGGCAATTCCATTTAAAATAGTTACAGAAAGGGGAATGCCAGCTGCCTTTGCATTTTTCGACCCTTCAACCATCTGATCGGGCGTAACCCCTTTTTGGATCTCTTTCAGAACATTCCTGCTGCCGCTTTCCAACCCGAGATAGATCATACCAAGTTTATTTTTTTTAAGCTCAGTCAACTCATCAATACTTTTTTCAATAAGATCCTGGGTGTTCCCGTAAAGAGAGACTCTCTCCAAAAAGGGAAAGGAGATATTAAGGATCTCAAGGATCTCAAGCAAAGCCGGAGTGGGAACTACCAGGGCATTACCATCGGCAAGAAACACTCTTTTTGTCCTGGGGTAACAAACCGCTGCCGCTTCTATCTCACGTCTCATTTCTTCAACCTGTTTTAGGCGGAACTGCTTGCGCTTGTACATGGAACAAAAAGTGCAGCGATTGTGAGAACAACCAATTGTTGCCTGCAGTATAAGGCTTTTTGCTTCACTTGGCGGTCGGTAAAGATCTCCTTCATACTTAAACGGCATCATTTTTATATCCCTCTTCCTTTCCCGACAGATATTTTGCTATAATACAGTTTTAAACCGGTAAGGGTATTTTTTTTCTCAATGGTGTAATATATAGATAAATATAAAATGCGTACTATAACAATGATATTTATTTTTATTCAACCTGTCAAAGGAGAAAATATGGCTCTTGATTTTATGCCTGTTAGCAGCGAAGAGATAAAACAGCTCGGGTGGGAAGCACCTGATTTTATTATTGTCACTGGTGATGCTTACGTGGATCATCCTTCTTTCGGCTCTTCCATAATCAGCCGTCAGCTTGAAGCTTACGGTTTCAGAGTGGCAATTATTGCTCAGCCCGACTGGAAAAATAGCGCCGAGTTTAAAAAACTGGGGCGGCCAAGACTTGCTTTTCTGGTTACAGCAGGAAACCTCGATTCAATGGTCGCCCATTATACCGTGGCAAAAAAGAGACGTAAAACTGATGCCTACAGTCCCGGAGGAAGACCCGGTCTTCGGCCTGACCGGGCAGTAACCGTTTACTGTCGAAAAATCCGGGAAGCCTGGCCCGATATACCAATCGTAATTGGTGGAATCGAAGCCAGTTTGCGGCGGATGGCTCATTTTGATTACTGGAATAACCGTGTTCAACCTTCCCTGCTGCTCGATGCCGGAGCCGACCTGCTGGTTTTTGGTATGGGTGAAAAAACAATCCTCGATATCGCAGAAGCTCTACATAGCGGTCTATCGATCAAAGATCTTACATATATCAGGGGCACTGTTTACAGTTCATCATTTATTAGCCAACCTGAAGATACAATTTTACTGCCTTCTTTCGAAGAGGTAAAAACTGACCGGCAGAGTTATGCAAAAAGCTTTATGCTACAATATCGCAATAGTGACCCGCTTCGGAGCAAGCCACTGGCCGAACCTTACCCGCAAGGTTATGTTATCCAAAACCCGCCTGCTCTGCCACTTACAACAGAAGAAATTGACATGATCTACCGTCTTCCTTTTTCAAGGAATTATCATCCTGTATATGAAAAAGCAGGCGGTGTTCCGGCAATAGGCGAAATTAAGTTCAGCCTGGTCAGCAGCAGAGGCTGTTTTGGCGGATGCAGCTTCTGCTCGTTACACTTTCACCAGGGCAAGCATGTCCAGGCCAGGAGCAAAGAAGCTATTATTGAAGAAGCCCGGCAGCTGATTAAAAATGATGATTTTAAAGGTTTTATTCATGATGTGGGAGGACCAACAGCAAACTTCAGGCAGCAGGCTTGCAGCCTGCAGGGAAAAAACGGATCCTGTTTAGATCGGGAATGTCTTTACCCTGAACCATGCAAAAATCTTCGAATTGATCACTCCGGTTACCTGACCCTGTTAAAAGAGCTGCGGGAGCTTGAAGGGGTAAAGAAAGTTTTTATCCGCTCGGGAATTCGTTTCGATTACCTGCTCTACGATTGCGATAGCTCTTTTTTCAAAGAGTTATGTGAGCATCATATCAGCGGTCAACTAAAAGTTGCTCCGGAGCATGCTTCACCGGCGGTTCTCAGCAAGATGGGTAAACCGGATATAAAAATATATCTCGATTTTAAAAAGAAGTTTAAAGCTTATAACAAATCCCTCGGCAAAGAACAATACTTGGTTCCCTATTTCATGTCCAGCCATCCCGGATCCGACCTGGATGCAGCAGTTGATCTGGCTCTTTTCATTCGCAGACATGAACATAACCCGGAACAGGTTCAGGACTTTTATCCAACACCGGGCACACTATCCACCTGTATGTTTTATACCAACCTCGATCCCCGGACAATGCAGCCAGTATACGTTGCAAAAACAGCACATGAAAAAGCAATGCAACGCGCCCTAATTCAATTCAAATATAGTAAAAATTATCAGTTAGTACTCGATGCCCTGCGCCAGACAGGGCGGACAGATCTGATTGGCTACGGTCGACGTTGTCTGATTAAACCTCCTTCAAGGAAAAAAACCACCCGTAACCCCGGGAAGAAAAATAAAACTGGAGCTCAAAAAAATAGAGTTTAATCTTTAAAATGACGTTATTAAACTCAGATTATATAATCAGGAGGTGCAGGTAAAAATGAAACACGAAGAAATGCAGTGGATAACAAACGACGCAATTAAACTGTATGCCCAAAGATGGGAACCGGAATCCAATATAAGGGGAGCGATTTGCCTGGTGCACGGTCTTGGTGAGCACAGCAGCCGTTACCGGCACTGGGCTGATAAATTGACTGCGGCAGGTTACGCAGTGCTGGCGTATGATCTGCGTGGCCATGGCAAATCAGGAGGGAAACGCGGCCACGCAGCATCATTCGACCATCATGCAGATGATATTTGCACCCTGGTTGAACATGCAGGCGCATTTTATTCTGAAAAGCCCCTTTTTGTTTACGGACACAGCCTTGGAGGACTGCTGGCACTATTTTTCCTGATTCAAAGGCAGCCTGATCTAAACGGGGCAATTGTAACCAGCCCGGGCCTGGAGACAATGGCTAACCGGCAGAAAGCCAAGGTGACGGCAGCAAGAATTCTCGGCTCTATTGCTCCCCGGGTCAGCATCGCCAACGGGCTTGAACTTGATGGTTTATCCCGCGACCCCGCCGTAATCAAAGCTTACCTGAACGATCCCCTGGTCCACAACCAGATCACCCTGGGTATGGGCAGGGATATGTTTGCAGCTGCAGAATATGTTTATGAAAAAGCTTCATCTATAGAATTACCACTCCTGCTTATGCACGGCAGCGAAGACAGGATTACTTATCTCAGCGGAACTGAGAAAATAGCTAAAACTGTATCCGGCGAATGCGTTTTCAAAGTGTGGGATGGCTTCTATCATGAACTGCATAATGAACCTGAACAAAATGATGTATTTGACTATTTAAGGGAATGGCTCAATAAGCACTCCGGGGAGCAGTAATAATAACTCTCCCCGGATTAACCATGCTAAATGGCCTGTCATCGAAGCAAAGAGCAGCGGATTGATGCTTTTCTTATTCATTCAGGTTTCTTTTTTCGCCAGTTACCAGGAAAATAACCTCTTCGGCAATATTCGTGGCATGGTCAGATATTCTTTCCAGCCAGCGGCCAACGAACAAAAGCTGAGTGGCCTGGGTTATTGTCCGGGGGTTCTCCATCATTATGGTTAGAAGCTCCCGAAATATCTGCCCAAATAGTTTATCTACCTGATCATCGTCTTTTCCAACATCTTCTGCCAGCTCTATATCTTCACGAACGTAGGCATCGAGAGCCTGCTTAACCATCTTCTGACTGAGGCTGGCCATCCGTGGGATATCCACCAGGGGCTTGATCAAAGGCTGGTGACCGATACGCAGGGTTATTTTAGCTATACTGGTGGCATAATCAGCCATTCTTTCAAGATCGTTGATCATCTTAAAAAGGGTGGCCACCCGGCGTAGATCTTTGGCCATGGGCTGCTGCGTGGCTATAACTTCAAGCACTTTCTCCTCAATTTCATGTTCAAGATCATCAACTGTGTCATCTCCATCAATTACTGCCTGTGCCAGGTCGAGATCCTGGCTTTTCAAGGCCTCTATAGAGCGGGCGATCGCTTCTTCCACCAGGCTGCCCATTTGCTGTAATTTTTCCTGCAGCCAGGCCATTTTTTCTTCAAAAACAACCTTTCTTTCAGTATAATCGCCTCTATCCATGCTTAATTCATCTCCTTTTGCCGGGGTTAACCAAAACGCCCGGTGATATAGTCTTCTGTCCGCTGGTCTTCAGGTTTAGTAAATATTTTTGATGTTTTAGCCCATTCAACCATTTCCCCCTGGAGGAAAAAACCTGTATAGTCTGAGATACGGGCTGCCTGCTGCATGTTATGGGTTACAATAATAATTGTATAATTCTGGCATAGGTCGCGGATCAAATCCTCAATTCTCTGGGTGGCAATTGGATCCACAGCTGATGTTGGTTCGTCCATCAGGAGAATTCTTGGCTGGACAGCCAGGGCCCGGGCAATACAGAGCCGCTGCTGCTGTCCACCGGATAAAGCCAAAGCCGGCTCGTGAAGCCTGTCTTTTACCTCATCCCATAGAGCGCCTCCCCTGAGGCTTTCCTCAACAACCTGGTCGAGCTGTCTTCTGTTTTTAACTCCGTGTATTCTCGGGCCATAGGCAATATTATCGTAAATACTTTTAGGAAAAGGATTTGGTTGTTGAAAAACCATGCCTATTTTCTTACGCAGCTCCACCACATCCACGCCGGGAGAATAAATATCCTGATTATGTATTATCACACGGCCCTCCATCCTTGTTCCTGATATTAAATCATTCATACGGTTTAAAACACGGAGAAAAGTTGACTTGCCGCAACCGGAAGGCCCAATCAGGGCAGCAACACCTTTTTCTTTAATTTCGATGCTGACATCGAAAAGAGCCTGTTTCGATCCATAATAAAAATTCAAGTTTTCAACCCTGACCTCGCAATTAGCGCTGTCGCTTTCATCTATTAAAGCTTTCGACTGAAGAACCACATCTTTTTCTATACGACTTGCATTGCTGATACCCATATTAAATATTTGCATATTATGTCTCCTTAAGCCTTATTTCTTATATATGCTTCTCCGTTACGTCTTCTACCCTACAACCCCTTTTCGACTCTATCCCGGTATCTTTTTCTCAACAGAACAGCAACCAGGTTAAGCATGCAAACAAGAGCTACAAGCACCAGGGCGGTTCCATATGCTATCGGGCGAACTACTGCTAAATTATGATGCTGGGTTGACATGATAAAAAGATGGTAGGGCAAAGCCATAAACTGGCTTTTTACCGAATCGGGCAGGAAAGGCAAAAAGAATGCTGCCCCTGTTGCCAGTATAGGTGCTGTTTCCCCAGCAGCCCTGGCCAGACCAAGTATCGTCCCGGTCAGTATACCGGGAATTGCCCTTGGCAGTACTACTGAACGAACCACCTGCCATCTTGTTGCACCCAGGGCGAATGCTCCGGCCCGGTAAGCACGGGGAACAGTAACTAGAGCTTCCTCTGCGGCTGTAACCGTAACTGGCAGAGTAAGCAAACCAAGAGTAAAACCGGCCGCGATCAGGGAAGGGCCGAATCCAAACATTTTTACAAAAACGGCCATACCGAACAAACCAAAAACTATAGACGGCACCCCGGCCAGATTGCGCAAGGACATTCTAATTAACCTGGTGAAACGCCCCTGGACAGCATATTCATTGAGATATATCGCTGCTGCCACTCCCAGCGGCACAGCAAAGGCAATGGTAATAAGGGTAACATAGATAGTACCGACCAGGGCAGGGAAAATTCCCCCCTCGGTCATTCCACTCCTCGGCGCGGTTGTTATAAATTCCCAGTTTATAACGCCTGCCCCCTTGATTACAATATCAAGTATGATTAAACCTAGAATAATCAAGACCAATATCAGGGAAAACCTGAGCAGCCAGAACCCGATGATTTCAGAACCGCGCCATTCCTGTACCCTTCTTTTAGCAGCAATATCTTTCATTTGTTCACCTCCGGCTTACGGTGGATCAGGATATCGGCAAGCAAATTAACAATAAAGGTAATCATAAATAATACCAGGCCAACTACAAAAAGGGCATGAAAATGAACCGACCCGAAGACAACATCGCCAATATCGATAGCTACAGCAGCGCTTAAAGTTCTAACTGAATCTAGAAATGATGAGGGCCGGGCGATCATATTGCCGGTTACCATCAATACGGTCATCGTCTCTCCTATTGCCCTGCCCATACCAAGCATTGCGGCAGCCGTAATTCCGGAGAAGGCAGCGGGAACGGTTACTTTCCAGATGGTTTGCCAGCGGGTACCACCCAGGGCCAGTGAAGCATGTCTGTACTCCCTTGGAACAGCTGTTATAGCATCTTCTGCCAAAGTAATGATGGTTGGCAGGGCCATGATCCCAACTAAGATAGCCCCATTTAAAGCATTTATACCGCTCGGAATACCAAATACCCTTGCAATTAACGGAGCCAGGACAACCAGTCCGATAAAACCGAGCACTACCGAGGGGATACCGGCCAGTACTTCTACTACAGGCTTAAAAAATTCTCTTTCCCATGGGGAAGCAATCTCGGCCAGGTAAGCCGCCGCCGCAACCCCTACAGGAACAGCGAATATGAGCGCGCCAATGGTAACCATGAAAGTACCGAGAATAAAATTATTGATACTGTAAGTCGGTTCCCCGTAGGCCCCGGGTCTCCACAGGTCCGAGGCGAAAAAAGGGCTGAGGCCGATTTCGCCCAGGGCCGGGATGCTGTTGGAAAGCAATGTAAACAGGATGCCGATTAAGAAAACAATTATCGCTATACCGCTTGCCCAGAATAATAGTCTCATTAGTGTTTCTGTCCAGGAATGCAAGGCAATTCTCCTTTCTGAATATCCTGTCCTGTCGGGACGCCTCAGGCAATCAATCCGCCCTGCACCCCGTCATCATTGATCAATGCGGGGTGCAGGGCTCATTTAGGATATAACTTTTTGTCTAATAAATCAGGCCACTTCTATTCTAAAGCCGCCTTGTTAAAATCTATATCGGCTGCAGTTATCGGGTAAAATCCTTCTTCCAGCACAATTGCTTCGCCTGCAGCTCCAGTTTCAAAAAGGAAGAAGTCGAGGATTGCTCCTGATGGTTTACCTGCTACGAACTGGTAAAGGGGGCGCGTTAATGGATAGTTCCCGCTTGTCACGTTCTCAAGAACCGTTGGATTATAAGCTTCGGCACCTTCGGATCCTGCAATATCTAAGGCTTTTATTCCATCACGGTCTGCATAGCCTATGGCAGCATATCCTATACCTCCGGCATCGCCGGCTACTGCTTCAACAATATCAGAAGTACCGGCAAGGTTACGCATTTCGGGTGAATAATCAGCCTGCACAACCAGCTCCATAAAGAAAACGTAGGTACCGGAAGTACTCTGGCGGCCGTAAAGGGTGATAGCCAGGTCATCTCCGCCTACTTCTGACCAATTGGTAATCTCTCCACGGTAAATTGCGCCAACCTGATCTACAGTTAGCTCACCAACGGGGTTATTGCCATTTACCACTACGGCAACTCCATCTACTGCAAAACGAACTGCGTAAACATCTTCGCCTGTGTTAGCTTTAAGGGCATCAATTTCTTCATTTTTCATCGGGCGTGATGAATTTGCTATATCAATACCGCCATCAATTAAAGATGATATCCCAACGCCTGAGCCACCGCCGGTTACCGCTATTGACACATTGGAGTTGGCATTCATGTATTCTTCTGCCAGCCTTGTAACCAGGTTAACCTCGGAATCAGAACCGGCGATCATAATTGTCCCCTCAATTACTGCTGAATCATTATCCTCTTCTTCCGGTTGATTACTACCAACACCATCAGGGGTTTCTGCTGCCTGCTGGCCACCACATCCAGTTGCTAGCATAAAAATAACCAGTAAAATCAATCCAAATAGAGTTAACTGCCTTATCTGTTTCATCATTTGCCTCCTGAAATAAATTATTAAGCAAGTTCAGGATAAATGATTAAGATTAAGATGAAAGGTAACTGAAGTAAAATCCATGTTAAATCGAGGTTAAAGATGGCATTTTGTACACTGGTAACAATCGGTGGGATCCTTGATAGATAAAATCAGGCGAGGGGTAGCTTGAAGCGGAATAATGTACCCATTTTATCTTTGCTTTCCAGAGAATATTCAGCTTCATGGGCCTCCATAATGTGCTTGACGATCGAAAGGCCCAGGCCGGTTCCCCCGCTTTTTCGTGAACGGCCCTTGTCAACCCGGTAGAACCGCTCAAAAACATAAGGCAGATCAGCTTCGGGAATTCCAGGTCCGTTATCACTTATTTCAATAACAGCCTTGTTACCTTCAGGGTAAATTTTGATTGTGACCCGACCGTCATCAGCCCCATATTTAATACTGTTTTCTATAATATTTACCATGGCCTGGCAAAGCCATTCCCTGTTGCCCGTTACCTCGAGGGCAGAATCGATGGAATCACCCTCTATGTTGAGCTTTATTTCTTCTTCCAGGTTCTTAAATCTCTCTAAAACTTCGGTGACCAAATCCATAAGTTTAACTTTGTTTTTCTTAACATAAGCTTTTTCGTTTTCAATTTTTGAAAGATCGAGCAAATCATCAATCAGGCTGGATAGTCTTTTAGTTTCACGCTCAATTATTATTAAAAATTCTTCAAGCTGCTCTCCGGAAAGTTTCTCATTCAGGATGGTCTCTGTGTAACCGCGAACAGTTGTCAGGGGAGTGCGCAGCTCATGGGAGACATTAGCAACAAAGTCACTGCGCATTTTTTCCAATGAACGCAGGTGAGTAACCTCGTGAAACAAAAGAAGAATACTTACCGCCGGAATGCTGTTTTCGGGTATAGGCCTTATATAGGCTTCAATAAGGGCATTTCTTGGGGAATAAAGGTTCATTTCCAGTAACCGGGGCTTACCGTCGTGGCAAGCTGCTTTAAGGTTTTCATGAAGGGCATAATGTCGGATAATATTCCGCACCGGGCTACCGAGAACCTTGTTCCGGCTAACCTCGAATAGATTTTCCGCTGCTGGATTAATCAACTCAACATTCAGCCTGCTGTCCAGAAAAATTATACCGCTATCCATTGAAGATACAACCGACTCCAGTTTATTCTTTTCCCGCAGAACCTGCTCAATTTTATGATCAAGTGTTTTACCCATTTCCCTGATATTTATTGCCAGATCAGCGAGTTCATCCTTGCCCCTGATTTCCAGGGAAGGATAATAGTTGCCTTTTGCTATAGCTTTTGAAGCCTTGCTAATCTTTTGAATAGGTCCGGTTATCCCTGAAGAAATGAAGTAGGAAGCCCCCAGCGCTGCCAAAGAAGACAACAGCAAGGCGGCGATTATGTATAGCACAAGATCGGAAACAGCTTTGTTGACAGCAACCAGGGGCAGGGCCAGGCGAATAACTGCTCTTTTATCCGCGTCCCGGGTTAAACCGGTTTCTTTTACTGGCACCGCCAGGTAAAGCATCTCTTCGGCGAGGGTTATACTATAACGCACTTTAAAACCCCTGGTACCTGACAGCGCTTCAACAACTTCCGGCCGTGAACCGTGGTTTTCCATCAGCAATGGGTTTTCGGAAGAATCGGCAAGAACTGTTCCGTCCTGCTCAATGTAAGTAATTCTCACTCCGAGTTCCTCACCGAGGCTTTTACACATCCGATCAATTTCATCCAGAGATGCTCCGCGTTCATTCATTTCCTCAACCAGGGCCACGGTCAGCCTGGCCTGTATGAAAAGGTTTTCACGCAGAGTATTCAGGTATGAATAGTTCAAAAACCATATAAACAAAGCCCCCATCAGTAATACTGTAACGGCTATAACCAGTAAATAGTTGGCAACTACCCGTTTTCGTATGCCCCTGAACAAAAGTAAACCTCCGGCTCTGTCGATTTTATTAAATTGTAAAACCACGCCCATTAATGGGCACAAAACAATCAACTATCTGCAAAACGATATCCTACTCCTCGAACTGTTTCCAGGTAGCGCGGTTTGGCAGGGTTTTCTTCAATCTTTTGACGTAAATAACGCATATGGACATCAACAGTACGGGTATCTATTTCAACTTCATAACCCCACACCCTGTCAAGCAACAGTTCACGGGTTAATACTTTCCCGGCATTAGCCATCAGGAGCTGTAACAAAAGAAATTCTTTATGAGTCAGCACTCTTTCCTCTCCGCTTACAGTAACCAGGTGTCTTTCAGGGTAGAGCTTTATACTACCCCTCGTTAATATTTCTTCCAATTCAACTTTATCTCCTGGTTCTTCATGGCCACCGTACTCAAGACGCCTGATCATCGCCCTGACTCTGGCCACCAGTTCACGCACACTGAAAGGTTTAACCATGTAGTCGTCGGCGCCGAGTTCAAGGCCCAGCACCTTATCCAGTTCTTCTTTGCGGGCAGACAAGAACATTATTGGCACAGAGGCTGTTGGTGAATGACCTCTCAACCTGCGGCAAACCTCCAGTCCATCCATCTCAGGGAGCATGATATCCAGTATAACCAGGTCTGGAGCCTCTTCGAAAGCCCTCCTTAATGCCTCTGTTCCACTGGCAGCGCTGACGACACTGTACCCTTCTTTCTCCAGGTGAAAAACCAACAGCCGGAGAATATCTTCTTCATCCTCAACAATCAGGATAAGCCGCTGCTTATAATTTTCATTTTTTTTCATCATATTCTCATTTTAACACAATTAAATTTGTCTTCCCCATGGAAATTAGACATACCATCGTTTCTTTAGTAATTCCCGGTGCAGGCCAGGTTTATTTAAAGAGCATATGCTTTTCTATACAGTTCAAGATAATCTCCTTCCCCTATATTACAGCAATTACTGGGAGTTGAACCGTTCGCCAGGGCTGCTTTTGCCAGGCGGGGAAAATGATCCGGATTAACCTGTTCTAAATCTGCCAGGCGGGGAATGCCAATATCTGTTGCCATCTCAGTTAGTTCGCTTACCAATAATGCTGCCGCCTCCCGGTCATTGATGCCTTTTACCGGCAACCCGCAAACACCGGCTGCCATGGCATATTTTTCTGGACACTCCCGTGCATTAAAAGCGGTAACAACCGGTAAAAATATTGAATTGGCCACACCATGAGGGACATCATACAATCCTCCCAGCGCTTCTGCCATGCAGTGAATTGCTGCAACATCAGCATGTGAAAAAGCTAGCCCTGCCAGGAGGGAACCAAGCATCATCCGATAACGTCCTTCGTGATCGTCACCGCTCTTTACCACCCGGGCCAGTGCCGGATAAATCAGTTTCATCGCTTTTACCGCAAGCATATCGACAAATGGGTTTGAAAGGCGGCAAGTATAAGCTTCCAGGGCGTGAACAAAGGCATCCATCCCTGTTGATGCAGTTAAACCGGAGGGGAGAGAATAGGTAGTCTCCGGATCGATAATGGCCAGCGATGGGGCCAAAGCCAGATCTTTTATCGTCATTTTAAAGGATTTTGCCCTGTCTGTAATCACAGCTGACCTAGTCACTTCCGATCCGGTTCCGGCAGTTGTTGGAATCGCCACAATCGGAACAACCTTTTTAGTAACCGTTCCTTTCCCTACGTAATCTCTCAAAAACCCTCCATGGGCCTGTAAAAGGGCAATTGCTTTTGCAGAATCAAGCACTGAGCCCCCGCCTACCGCCACTATCATATCGGCCCCAAAAGACTTAATTGCCTCTCCTCCTGCTTCGCAATCAACATCCTTGGGGTTCGGTTCTACCTGTGTATACAGTTTGCAGTAAAATTGCTTCTCCTCCAGCAATTTTCTTACCCTGCCGGGCATACCAGTTTCTTCAATCACGGGATCACTGATTATAAATACTTTATTGCCGTTGCATATTTCCCGGCATAATTCTCCAACCTTGTTCAAGATTCCATTTCCCATCTCAATTCTTGTTGGCAGCTTAAAGCTAAACTCTTTAGAACTACTTGCCCACTCTAACCGGTTAATTTTTAGCATACCCAATAATCACCTCAGATCAGGTATATCACATTGCTTTACCAGGAACAAGTTGTCCGGTTGGTTTATCACCAGGCAGTCCGGGCAGCATATTATAAACCCTGCAAATTTTCTTGTACAGAGAACCGCCTAACTTAGCTTTATATTCTGATGCCGGGCAGTTAGCTTGTCACAAACCAGGCAAAATGATAATATTAGAAAGCAATTATAAACGGTAATATTTGTTAAATTAACCGTTTTCAAAATAATCATACATCTGGAGGGTTTTTTTATGACAAAAAAAGTAGAAACAATGGACGGCAATACGGCTGCTTCTTATATAGCGTATGCCATGAGCGATGTAGCCGCCATATATCCTATCACACCATCTTCATCTATGGCGGAAGTATGCGATGAATGGGCTGCTTATGGAAGAAAAAACATTTTCGGTCAAACCATGAAAGTTGCTTCAATGCAGTCTGAAGCCGGTGCAGCAGGCGCGGTGCATGGTTCGCTGGTTAACGGCGCTTTAACCACTACCTTTACTGCTTCACAAGGTTTGTTACTAAAAATACCAAACATGTACAAAATATCAGGAGAACTGCTGCCCACGGTATTTCATGTTTCGGCCAGGGCATTGTCTACCCATGCTTTATCAATTTTCGGTGATCACTCCGATATTAACGCAGCAAGACAAACCGGGTTTGCCCTGCTCTCTTCCAACTCTGTCCAGGAAGTTATGGACCTCGCCCTTGTAGCACACCTGAGCACATTGAAAACAAGAGTTCCTTTCCTGCACTTTTTTGACGGTTTCCGGACTTCCCACGAAGTTCAGAAGATAGAGCTGATTGACTATGAAGATATCAAGAAGATTGTTGACTGGGAAGCGATCAAAGCTTTCAGAGAACGGGCTCTTGATCCCGATAATCCGCATCAGCGGGGCACAGCCCAGAATCCTGACATCTATTTCCAAAATCGCGAAGCAGCAAACCGCTTTTACCTCGAGACCCCGGATCAGGTAGCTGCCGTAATGGAACAGGTATACGAACTGACCGGCCGGCGTTATCAATTATTCGAGTATCATGGTGCTCCCGATGCTAAAAATGTTGTCATCTGCATGGGCTCTGCCTGTGAAACAATTCAGGAAACTGTTGATTACCTGCTCAAACAGGGCGAAAAAGTCGGATTGCTTAAAGTAAGGCTCTACAGGCCTTTTTCCAGGGATCATTTCCTTGCTGCTCTGCCAAAATCATGTGAAAAAATAGCGGTCCTGGATAGAACCAAGGAGCCTGGTGCTCTTGGCGAGCCTCTTTACGAGGATGTTTGTACAGCTTTCATGGAAGTTAAGCAGACCCCGTTGATTATTGGCGGACGATATGGCTTGGGTTCCAAGGAGTTTAACCCATGCATGGCCAAGGCGGTATTCGACAACCTGGCTTCGGACGATCCAAAGAATCACTTCACTGTGGGGATAAACGATGATGTGACTCACACCTCCCTCGCAGTTCCATCATGTCTGCACACCAGCCCCGAAGGCACCTACAGGGCCAAGTTTTACGGGTTGGGTTCAGACGGTACAGTAGGAGCAAACAAAAACAGCATCATTATTATCGGCAACAATACTGATCAATATGCCCAGGGCTATTTTGTATATGATTCGAAAAAATCAGGAGGGATCACCGTATCGCACCTGCGTTTCGGGCCAAAAGAAATAAAATCAACCTACCAGATTGACCAGCCGGATTTCGTCGCTTGCCACAATCCATCATTTGTGACAAGGTACGATGTTCTTGAAGGAATAGTAGATAATGGTGTCTTCCTGCTTAACTCCGAATGGAGCACTGAAGATATGGAAACCCACCTCCCGGCTGAGATGAAACAAACCATTGCCCGTAAAAAATTAAAATTCTATAATATAAACGCCTTTAAAATTGCTGGAGAAATTGGTCTCGGCGGACGTATTAATGTGATTATGCAGGCAGCTTTCTTTAAATTATCCGGTGTGATTGACTCCAAGCTTGCATTCGAACAAATTGAGAAAATGATCAATAAATCATATGGTAAAAAAGGCGCCGAGATTGTCGAGAAAAACGTGGCTGCTATCTATAAAGGCGTTGAAGCACTGGAGGAAGTTAAATACCCGGATTCATGGGCAGATGCAGCTGAAGGTGCTGTTTTTATCCCCGAAGAGGCGCCACAGTATGTATGTGATACTATCTACCCGATGACTGCCCTGAAGGGTGACGACCTGCCCGTCAGCGCATTCAACCCGGACGGCACAGTGCCGACAGGAACAACACGCTACGAAAAACGTGGCATCGCTATGAACGTGCCGATCTGGATAAATGAAAACTGTATACAGTGCAACCAGTGTTCATTTGTCTGTCCTCATGCAGCAATCAGGCCTTACCTGGCCAAGCCGGAAGATCTGGATGGCGCCCCTGAAGAATTTGTAACTGTTGAAGGAAGCAGCAGAGACATTAAAGGTTACCGATACAGGATACAGGTTTCCCCGCTCGACTGCACAGGGTGCGGTAACTGCGTGGATGTCTGCCCTGCCAAGGAAAAAGCACTGATCCTGAAACCGCTGGAAGAGGTAAAAACCATGGAAGATAAAAACTTTCGATATGCAGAAACCCTTCCCGAAACTGATCTTGATATCGCGCCTACTACAGTTCGCGGCAGCCAGTTCCGTAAACCGCTTTTCGAATTTTCCGGTTCTTGTGCCGGTTGCGGGGAAACACCTTACATAAAGGTAATAACCCAGCTTTACGGAAATCGTATGGTTGTGGCAAACGCTACAGGTTGTTCATCAATCTACGGGGGAAATGCGCCTACAGTCCCTTATACCATCGACAGCAAAGGGCGGGGCCCCGCCTGGGCCAGCTCGCTCTTCGAAGACAATGCCGAATTTGGCTTCGGATATTCGCTTGCCATCAACCAGCGCCGGGACAAATTAGTTGAACAGGTCACAGAACTTCTTAATACCACGATCAGTGATACATTAAAAGAATCCCTGGAAGGATGGCTGGCCGTTAAAGACCGGGGTGAAGAATCGCTGAAAGCAGCCGACAAAGTGCGGGAACTGCTGGAAGCTGAGCAGCCGCGGGCAGAGAATACTGATTTAATAAGCCAGATTCGCAATAATGCAAGCTTGCTGGCAAAACGTTCGATATGGATTTTCGGAGGGGACGGATGGGCCTATGATATTGGCTATGGCGGTTTGGATCATGTTATTGCAACCGGAGCCGATGTTAATATCCTTGTTTTAGATACTGAAGTGTATTCTAATACAGGCGGACAATCATCCAAATCAACACCGACCGGGGCAATAGCTAAGTTTGCTGCGGCCGGGAAGGAAATGCGTAAAAAAGATCTGGGCCTGATGGCCGTAACTTACGGTTATGTTTATGTTGCCATGGTATCGATGGGGGCGAACAAGAATCAGTTCATGAAAGCTCTCGTGGAAGCAGAATCATATCCCGGACCTTCGCTGATTATAGCTTATTCCCCCTGCATCGCTCACGGTATTGATATGAGTAAGAGTCAGCGGGAAGGAAAGCTGGCAGTTGAATCGGGTTACTGGCCGTTATTCCGTTATAACCCGTTGTTAACCGCTGAAGACAAAAACCCCTTCATTCTAGACTCAAAAGAGCCGAAAGAAGAACTGCGTACATTTATGATGAATGAAGTTCGTTTCAGGGCTCTGAAAAAAGAGTTTCCTGAAAGGGCAGATGATCTGTTTGTAAAAGCAGAAAAAGTGGCAAAAGAACGCCTGGAAATGTACAGGCAGCTGGCTGAAACAAAATCAGGAGACAAAGCATAGTAACTGATGTTTTTCCCGCTAATTGAGCAGAAGGTCACCGCCAATTAAACGCCCATGCCGGGCGCACCCAAAAAAGGCAGGGAGTGTATTAAACACTTCCTGCCTTTTAGTTATCATCAGTTTTCGGCGCGGCTGCCCGTGCTTACCGGCCGGCAATATCAGCCTGAAGAATAATATCTTCACGTTTTAAACGGGGACGGGGCGAAGGAGATTGATCGGGAAACCCGACAGGTAAAAGCGCTGCCACTTCAATGTTTTCAGGCAAAGAAAGCAGCCGATGAAGCTTAACTGTGTCAACAAGACGAACCCAACAACTTCCCAGCCCCAGCGATGTTGCTGTTAAGGCCATATGTTCAACCGCGATACCGAGATCTATGAAGGCCGAGGGAGGCAAGACTACATCGTTAACCGAATCGGGGATTTGCCTGTTATAGATTACCTCAGCTGCTTTTTGATCAACCACATTAGCCCTCACCAGTTCATCCAGTCTCTGCTCGGTTAATTTGCGAATATATGCCTGGTGATCCAAACAGCAAACGAAAATAACCGGAGCCTGTAGAACAAATGGTTGAACTACAGCAGGGGCAATAGTCTGCTTTTCTTCTCCCCGGATTAAAACAAACCGCCATGGCTGGCGATTTGTTCCCGATGGAGCCTGCCTGGCCGCCTCAATAATTTTTTCGAGGTAATCATCGGGCACAGGTCGGTCTGCAAACTTTCTAATACTACGTCTCTGTAAGATAGCATCAAAACAATTTAGCATAATTTCTTATTTTCCCTTTTTCCTTTTTTTCCGCTTTCTTAACCACTTCGATATTCTGCCCGGCTTTTTATCCAAATCAATCTCGCTTAGCTTCGCTTCCGCTTCTTTATAACCTTTTTCAACAAGAATATCTATTTTTGTAACATCCCACATACTGATATCTCCCAGGTCAGGAGCGATGATAACATCAGCATTTTCATGAGCGGGTATATCCCTCTGCCGCCTGACAATATCAAATGATTGCATTAAAATTTCAAAGATGCTCGATGGTTCTTTTTCCAGGGGTTTCTGTAAACCTACATCTACCGCGACGATATAATCCAGATCCTCTTTCAGCATGGTCGTTACCGGAACATTATCCAGCAGGCCACCATCCACAAAGAGATATTTATTTATTTTAACCGGTGTAAAGATTCCAGGTATAGCACAGCTTGCCTGAACTGCTTCCGCTACTAATCCCTCGGTTATTACTATTTCATCGCCGCTGAGCAGGTCTACAGCATTAATTTTCAGGGGTATCTTCAGATCATCAAATGTAATATCCCCGAGGTGTTCTCTGACCATATCGAGCAGCAGGGTAGATTTGATCAAGCCTTTTTTGGGGATAGTTATTTTAACGAGATCTTTCCAGGATATTGAGTGGGCTATTTCAATTATTTCATCAGGAGTCTTCCCCGAACAATACATTGACCCTATTATGCTGCCTGCACTGGTTCCCGCTACACAACAGGGAACCACACCCTGATCTTCGAGGTACTTCAAAACCCCGATATGAGCAATTCCCCTTGCAGCGCCACCACCTAAAGCCAGCCCAATCTTCAAGCCTTTTCCTCCTGTTCTGTGAGCATCTAAATTATACACTTTTCCTCTAAACTGAAGAAACTGCCTGGATAAAAAACCGTGTTTTTCAATTATTGATTATCAGCATTTTATATACCTGTTTTATTACCGGCACATATCCTTAGTTTATAAAACGCAAACCCAATCCACCAAACAATATAGATGCAATTAATAACAGTCTTAATGCCTGCCAGTAAGATAACTGTTTCAGGTTAAACAGTTCCGGCATGGTTATATTCCATAACCACTGGAGTATGAATGAAACAAACAGTAATACCACAGCTAAAATTAAAGGAATCATTAATAAAGCATTGCCAAAACCTACCATTGTATTTTCTCCTTAGCTTTTCAAATTCATCTGGTTAATAATAGACAAACCTTCCAGGGTTAAAAGCGGGTTAACCTCCTGAATAGTTTCTGATTCACGGGCAATCATACCTGCAAACCCCCCTGTCGCAACCACGAAGGGTTCTCCTTTCAGCTCGGCCGCTATACGTCGCACGATACCGTCAACCTGGCCGACAAAACCAAATACAATGCCTGATTGCATACTGGTTACCGTATCATGGCCGATTACCTTTGCCGGTTTGATTATTTCAACTCGTGGCAGTTTAGCAGCCTTTTCGAATAAAGCTTCCAGGGATATACCAATTCCGGGCGCGATAACCCCGCCAAGATAGCTACCGTTTTTATCAACTGCACAGTAGGTAGTTGCAGTGCCAAAGTCGACTATTATCAGGGGAGTATTGTAGAGTTTAATTGCAGCCACTGCATTAACAATACGATCAGCTCCAACTTCCCTGGGATTGTCAAGAATAATATTTAAACCTGTTTTTATACCCGGTCCGACAATCAGTGGTTCAATATTAAAATATTTCCTCGACATACGATCAAGTGAATACATCAGGGGAGGCACTACTGATGAAATAGCAATCGAGTGTATATTATCCATACCGATACAGCTATCCTGAAACAGGTTCTTTACAATCATGCCCAGTTCATCCTCTGTACTGTCACGCCTGGTAGCCAGCCGCCAATAAGTGATTACCCTGTCATCCCTGAATACACCGAGCATTATATGGGTATTACCAACATCTATTGCCAAAAACAATTATTTCACCCCGGTTAAGATATAATATGTAATACCTGGAGATTACATACACTATAGCAGTTTTGCTTTATTATAACAAGAATTGCAGGTAGTAAAAAGTTATAAACCCGACCACAATAGAGGATAATTTAAGGCCTCGTCGAAGTATTGAAAAGCGATTTGACAGCAGGAACAGTCACAGGAGGAATCATACTTGTTAATTAACAAACTGGCCGGTAAAAATTATTTTGTAGCCCTCTTAATTTTGCTTGGTATCACAACAGCTCTGGTAATTTGCGCTTTTGTTTTAAATGCCTTTTTCCCTGATTCACTTGGCACAGAAACAGCAGAATATGAATTCATTTCAGCATACTATTTTGAACCATGGTCCTTTGATACAGAAAATCTAATAGTTTCCTACCCGGATGGCGGAACAATTGTAACCATTGAAGAGACTGGTAATAAAAGAAGTTTTTTGCTATTGGGGAAAGGTGATTATCAACACCTTGGAGACAAGCTGCCTGTAAACGACCTAGGCGGTATATTCATAAAAGTTGAAGATTTTTATTTTGAATTATTGCGGGGTAGTATAATTTTTCTCCCGGTTGATGATGTAACCGAGCTGGCACATATTACAGAAATAATAGAGATGCAGAATGATGTTACTGTAATCTGGAAAGATACAGTTCCCATTTCATTCACCGGGGAAGAAAATCCTTTAACCTATTACTTTCTCTCTTCAACAGGAGAACCGCTCCTTCCTCCTTATGTTAATATCTCCGCTTTAAGTCTTTTCGGTACTTATTTAATCTATATTCTTTTTGCCGTAATCATGTTTTTAATCATTGCAATCTTTACACTGGATCACAAGTACTCACGTTACTGGCAACACCTTATGAGTATTAAACCGGGTATTATAATAATATCCACCGTATTGCTCTCGGTATCAGTAATTGCCATTACAATAATCATTACCGATTACAATAAAATGGATCCCTTCTACTCATCAATCGGGTATTTCTTAATCTTGTTCATTCTTATAATATTAAACAGAAATGGTATTGTTGATTACCTGGATCTCGGGCTGCGCCGGGACAGACTCAAACATGGATATTTGTTGGCCATAATGACAACTATCCTGGTGATTGGAACGGTAAGAGGTATGCCGAAAGGTGTTTGCTTCGATGACTTAACTTTATTCTTGTATTTACCCGTAATTTTCCTTTTAATCAGCCTGCCCAGGGAACTTTTCTGGCGTGGTTTTGTTCTGCCGGTTCTCTGCCGGCAGTGGGGAATCAACAGAGGTCTTTTCTTTATGGCTCTACTCACCGGCTTATTAAAGTTAATTACTATTGCAGCTATAGAGCCGCATATGTTATCTTATCCTTACACTTATCTTGAAGTAGCTGTTCTGGTTCCCGGTCTATCGGCCATACTGGGTTATCTTTATTTACGCACTGAAAACATTCTGGCCTCTGCATTTATGTACAGCCTCATATTATGGCTCCCTGATGTAATTTTATATTAGTGAAAGGCGGAATAAAATGGATAGAGATAAAATTGAAGAAGCAGTAAAAATGATCATCGAAGCAGTTGGCGAAGACATCAATCGTGAAGGACTGCAGGGCACACCAAGACGTGTAGCGAGTATGTATGAAGAACTTTTTGGCGGACTACATCAGGATCCAAGAAAACATCTTCAGACCTGCTTTCTGGAAGACGGCCATGATGAAATCGTGCTGGTAAAAGATATCTCTTTCTACTCTATGTGCGAGCATCACTTTTTGCCCTTTTATGGCAAAGCCCACGTTGCCTACCTTCCTTCGGGTGGAAGAATAGTGGGCTTAAGCAAACTGGTCAGGGTAATTGAAACTATTTCGAGGCGACCGCAACTGCAGGAGCGGCTTACCAGCAATATAGCCGACATCATTACCGAAGAACTGGACCCTAAGGGAGTTGTTGTTGTTATAGAAGCTGAACATCTTTGCATGAGCATCCGAGGAGTCGGTAAACCAGGGGCAATAACTGTTACTTCTGCCGTTCGTGGTTTATTCAGAAGAAACCCGAGCTCGCGCGTAGAAGTCTTCAGCCTGATCCAGGGTAATTAACAATGATTACAACCGGTTCCATGCAAAGAGTTAATAAGCTATTATCAAACCCTGACTATCTCAGCTATTTGCAAAATAACTATGAAACAGAAAAAGAAAGGATCTTTTGTTCACATGGTTTCGAACACCTGCTTGCCACCGCTCGCCTGACCTGGTTATTTTTACTTGAAGACGGCAATCCTTATATTTCCCGGGAAATAGCCTACGCTGCAGGACTACTTCATGATATCGGGCGCTGGCTTGAATATTGTGATGGCGGTGATCACGCCTTGCTAAGCTCCAGGCTGGCCCTGCCTGTTTTGAATAACGCAGGCTTCTCCCGGGCTGAAAGCAGGTTGATCTCACAAGCAATTGAAGAACACCGTATACCAGATCATTCTATTAGCTGCAGGTCTGCCCTGAGCGCCGCACTTTATAAAGCAGATAATCATTCGCGGATTTGTTTTTCCTGCAGCGCTGCTCAAGAATGCAACAAGTTAGATAAACAACCCCATAAAACAGGGTTGGAATACTGATCCAGGGAGTGACATCAATGCAGGTGGTATACCTTGATTACAACCTGACCAGGCAGGAATTATTAGACCCCGGCAATATAAACGAAGATACCCGCTCATTCTCTCGGCACGGCTTACACCATATTCTCAAACTTCATCACCTCTCCAGGGATCTACTCGGCGCACTGGATAATCTGTTGAGCTGCAAAACGATATCTCATTATGTATACCCGGATTTTGACCAAACAGGGTGTGTAATTATTAGTGGATCTGAAAGCGATTTAAATTTCTTAACCCGCGCCCTGGAATCATCCGGAGGATGCTGTACCAAACTTGGATTGTTGATAAATAAAGCACTGGATGGAGCAATCAATAACGCTAACAACAGTTTATTGCTCGGCGGCAGGTATTATAACCTGGATGAAAAAACATTGGTAATGGGAATATTAAATGTCACCCCCGACTCTTTTTCAGATGGTGGCAGGTTCAACAATTTCGATAAGGCCCTCGCCCAGGCTTATCAAATGGCTGAAGATGGTGCTGATATAATTGACATTGGAGGAGAATCGACCAGGCCGGGATACGAAAAGGCTGAAAGGGTTAGTGCGGCAGAGGAAATTAATCGCGTTCTGCCTCTGATTAACACCTTAAAAAAAGATAATGCGTTCAGGTTGCCGATATCAATTGATACTTACAAAGCAGAAACAGCAGAACAAGCCTTAGCCGCCGGCGCAGACCTGTTAAATGACGTATGGGGTTTTAAAGAAGATCAAAACATTGCCACTGTTGCGGCAAAATACAACGTGCCTGTCTGCCTGATGCATAACAGGCGCAGCACTCTCTACAATGATCTCATTGCAGATATTATACAGGAGCTGCAGGTGTCAGTTGATTTGGCAGATCAGGCCGGTGTCGAAACAAATACCATTATATTAGATCCTGGTATCGGTTTTGGAAAAGAGCATCATCAAAATCTTGACGTTATGCTGCATCTGCGCGAAATTAAAGCCCTCGGGTTCCCCCTGCTTTTAGGTACTTCACGAAAACGCATTGTCGGCAACACACTCAACCTGCCTGTCGATGATCGGGTTGAAGGAACAGCAGCCACAATTGCTTACGGAATCAGCGCAGGAGTTGACATAGTAAGGGTTCATGATGTAAAAGAAATGAGGCGGGTCGTTGATATGACCGATGCCCTGGTTCGGAGGTAGAGTTAGTACATGGACAGAATAATAATAGAAAGAATTACCTGCTATGCCTATCACGGAGTTCTGCTTGAAGAACAAACTCTCGGACAGGAGTTCCAGGTAAGCTTGGAATTGGGCATTGACCTGTCTGGCCACAGGCAGGATAAAATTGATACTGCAGTCGATTATCGCACTGCTGTAGCAATTGTCGAAAAAGTTATGTACGGTCCCTCAAAAAATCTTCTGGAAACACTCGCCTGTGAAATAGCAGAACAATTATTGCTTATCAACGGCGTAAATGAAGCAACTGTAGAAGTGAGAAAACCTAATCCTCCCATTCCAGGAGTCCAGGGCGGTGTTTCTGTTGTTGTAACTAGAAACTGATATTTTGCAGACTTATGTTTTAGAGATGACCGCAACTGCTTATCATAAACACTATGAAAATTAGTTTTGCTCTTAAACATCACAAAATACCAACCACCCTTGCTCAAATATTTTAATGGAGTGATTATTTGTGTCAAGAGCTTACGTTGCATTAGGATCAAACCTGGGCAATCGTCTTGAAAATATGAAACAGGCAGTAATACGGCTGAACATTATGCGAAGCACTAAACTGGCAGGATTATCCTCTGTTTATGAAACGGCACCTGTTGGAGGTCCCAGACAAAGTTTCTTTTTGAATGCCTGTGCCGCTTTAGATACAGAACTTTCCCCAACCCTCCTGCTTAAAGCAATGCTTGAAATTGAAAAAGAGCTGGGAAGAGTAAGATCAACACACTGGGGTCCCAGAACCATCGATTTAGACCTGCTGATTTATGAAAATATAATTATGAACTCCCCCCTGCTTGAGCTGCCGCATCCGCGTATGACAGAGCGTAATTTTGTGCTTGTTCCGTTGGCTGAACTAAATCGCGACCTGATCATTCCGGGTATAAAAAGAACAGTGAATGAACTTGTATCCATGCAAAAACCAGCAGAAGGAATAAAGCTATTTCTTGCTCAGGGCTGGGAACTATGAGCCTACAAGTCTGCAGGATATAACAATAACCGGTACATTCAGAAGTATTGCTTTCAACCTACATAAGAAAAGGCGCTTATAGCGCCTTTTCTTATGACCATTACCTATATTTTGGTTAAATATAGTTTAGAATAAACCTTTTACTTTGCCTGTATCAACATCAACATCTACCCGGCGATAAGCAGGATTAGCAGCTGTTCCGGGCATTAGTGATATGGCACCGGCAACTGGTACTACAAAGTCGGCTCCACCATAAGTAAGTATATCACGGACGTTGAGTCGCCAGCCTTTCGGAACACCCTTCAGCATAGGATTGTCAGTCAGACTGAGGTGTGTCTTAACCATGCAGGTGCCCATTTTCTGGAACTTAGGATCAGCTTCCATTTTCTTTGCTTTATCCAGGGCATCAGCCGAAAAATCAACACCATCTGCCCCGTATACTTCTTTTGCAATCAATTCTATGCGCTCGCGTAACGGTGTCTCCAGCTCATAAAGGAATTTAAAGTCGTTTGGCTCATTGCATGCTTCAACAACTGCTTCAGCAAACTCAGTTGCCCCTTCTCCTCCATACTGCCAGTGTTTAGAAAGCGCCACCCGGGCACCGGCTTCCTCAGCCAGACGGCGGACAGCTTTAACCTCATTATCTGTATCAGTATAAAAGTGATTAATACAGACAACAGGATTAATACCGGCTTTCTTAACTGTCTTGATATGGTGAATAAGGTTTTCGCAGCCTTTTTCCACCCATTCAACATTTTCTTCATTATAGGCCGGGTCAAGCGGTTGCCCCGGCAGAGGGAGAGGAGCGCCCCCATGACATTTAAGGGCACGGATTGTTGCGACGATAACTGCACAATGTGGAGTGAGACCGGACATTCTGCACTTAAGGTTCCAGAACTTTTCAAAACCAATATCGGCTGCAAACCCCGACTCTGTTATTACATAATCACTCAATTTTAGAGCAATCCGGTCAGCAATAATTGAAGACTGGCCTATGGCTATATTGGCAAAAGGACCGGCGTGAACAAATACGGGCTGGCCTTCAATGGTTTGCAGCAGGTTTGGGTTGATTGCTTCAACCATCCAGGCGGTCATCGCCCCTGCAACGTCAAGATCACCTGTTGTTACAGGATTACCTCTTTTATCATATGCTACCACTATTTTTGCCATACGCTCCCGCATATCTTTCAGGTCCTTGGCTACAGCGAGAATGGCCATAACTTCAGAAGATACGGCAATGGCAAAGTTGGAGTTCATCATAAAGCCGTCTCTTCTGCCACCTAACCCTATAATAATATTTCTAAGAGCCTGGGCACAGAAATCAATAATCCACTTCATCTCAACATTGCGCGGATCGATGTTAAGCCTTTTCAGTCCGCTGCGCTCAAGAAAAGCATCTGTCGAATTAAATTCATGTTGAATCCGGGATGTAAGTGCTACCATTGCCAAGTTGTGGGCGTTCATAATAGCATTTATATCGCCGGTAAGGCCAAGCGAGAATGGAGTCAGGGGTATACACTGGGCCAGACCACCACCTGCAGCAGACCCCTTAACATTCATCGTCGGCCCTCCAGAGGGCTGTCTGATTGTTGCAATAACATTTTTGCCCAGCCTACCCATACCCTGGGTTAAACCCATGGTGGAAGTCGATTTGCCTTCTCCCAGAGGGGTCGGGGTTATCGCGGTAACATCAATGTACTTACCATCCGGCTTGTCTTTTAACCTTTCCAGAACTCTTTTGTAATCAACCTTCGCCACGTAATGTCCGTGGGGAAGCAGCTCTTCTTTTTCGAGTTTCAGCTCTTCCGCCAGTTCGTATACCTGTTTCATGTTTGCTTCTGCAGCCTCTGCAATTTCCCAGTCGGCATGCTTGGTCGGATCCAACGGCATAAACACAACCTCCTTTAATATTTTAAATATTCTTTTACTTCCAGCTTCAAAACGCAGACAAATTGATTATTTCAACACAATAGTTTGAATTCCTGCCGTTACCAAACCTGTTTCAGGATATTTTATAAATTAAGAAAGCTGAGTGCAGGACCAGGCAAAATAAATTAGCTTGCAGTTTAGTTGGAGGCAATATCGGTAAGCGTAGGAATTCCGGCCAGGGAAGTAGCTGTCATAACTGCCCTTCTGACAGCAGTTTCAATTGCTTCGGCCGCCATTAGCCCGATAAGATTAATATCGGCTGTTAAATCACCCTTCGAAAGGGCAAAAACAGTATCTCCGTCCCACATGGTATGAACAGGCCAGATAGAACGGGCTAATCCATCGTGTGCAAGTTGACAAATCTTGTTTAGTTCGGCGGATTGAAGGGCTGCATTGGTTGCTACTACTCCCAGGGTGGTATTACCGGGGAATCCTTCAAGATTTTTTCCAAGTATAAGGTCAACAGTTCTTTCCATCGAACCACTTTTACTATTGAGCGGACCGGCGATCAGTTCTCCGCTTGCACCGTATATATCACCAAAAGCATTAACTGCAACCAGGGCGGCAACGATAAGTTCACCCCTGGTTAATGCCGCCGAGCCCTGCCCACTTTTTATTGCCCCTGCCATACCATTTATTTTAGCCACTGTTGCTCCTGTGCCAGCCCCAACACAACCTTCGGGAACAGGTCCGTTATTTGCATTAACACAGGCTTCATAACCCATTTTTTGATCAGGCCGGGCAGCGCTGTCACCTACAAAAAGGTCGAATAGAACGGCAGACGGAACAATTGGAATAGCAAGTGTCCCTACCATAAAACCAGACTCCCTTTCTTCAAGGTAATTCATCACACCACAAGCAGCGTTTAAGCCATATGCGCTTCCGCCAGCCAGGACAATAGCTTGTATTTCCTGGACCAGCCTGCCGGGTTGCAAAAGATCTGTTTCCCTGGTTCCCGGCGCAGACCCGCGCACTTCAACTGCCGCACGGGCACCTTCTTCCACCAGAATTACTGTAACTCCGGTTGCCCCATCGAGATTACTTGCAACTCCAACTTTAACCCCTTCAATAGCTGTTAAACCCTGTGCCATTAGCCAATCACCTCAACAAAAAAGGAACCTTGCGGTTCCTTTTACCAGTTTAACTATTACTGTCTTTTTGACCTGCGCGCTGGTGGAAAGAAGCGCGCTGTTCATTTTTATCCTTTATTACTTCGATTTTCTCTGTTTTCACAGCAGCTTCCTTGATTTCATCTTCAGAATAAGGCTCCGCCTGATCATCATCTTTTTTTTCATCAATTACTGAAGATCCTTGCTTATCCTGTTCCTTTTCACTTTCTTTCTCCGGAAGCGCCCTACCTTCAACCAGGGCTTTAATTTCATTTGCATCCAGCGTTTCTTTTTCCAGTAACGCCTGAGCAATTCTTTCCAGTTTATCTCGCTCTTTCTCAAGAATATCCTGGGCTTGCTGATAACAGTTGTCAATAGTTTTACGTATTTCCTGATCAATAGACTTGGCTATTTCTTCGCTGTAGTCTCGATCCCTGGCCAGATCCCTCCCCAGGAAAACCTGGTCATGCTTTTTACCGAGGGTAATTGGCCCCAAAGTGTCACTCATTCCATATTCCATGATCATCTGCCTGACAATTGAAGTAGCCCTTTCAAGGTCATTCTGGGCTCCGGTACTGATATCGTTCAGCACCAGTTTCTCGGCAACCCTGCCGCCGAGAAGAGTACTTACCCTGTCGAGCAGTTCAGTTTTAGTCATGTAATAACGATCTTCCTCGGGAAACATCAGGGTGTATCCTCCTGCTCTTCCCCGCGGGATGATTGAAACTTTATGCACAGGATCTGTATGTGGAAGCAGGTAACCAACTAGAGCATGGCCTGCCTCATGATAGGCAACAATCTTCTTTTCAAAAGCGCTGATAACCCTGCTTTTCTTCTGCGTGCCGGCTACCACCCTTTCAATAGCCTCTTCCATCGATTTCATGCTGATCAGTTTTTCAGAAACCCGGGCAGTCAGTAAAGCAGCCTCGTTAACAACATTTTCCAGATCTGCGCCAGTAAATCCCGGGGTCCCTCGGGCCAGTATTTTTAAATCAACTTCCTCCGCCAGCGGTTTATTACGGGTATGTACTTTTAGAATTTCTTCACGACCGTTCACATCGGGCAGGCCAACAGTAATTTCACGGTCAAAGCGACCGGGCCTGAGCAGAGCCGGATCAAGAATATCCGGACGGTTTGTTGCAGCCACGATAATAATGCCTTCGTTTACATCAAATCCATCCATCTCGACCAGGAGCTGGTTGAGGGTTTGTTCCCTTTCATCATGCCCCCCTCCCAGTCCGGCGCCTCGCTGCCGGCCAACAGCATCTATCTCATCAATAAAAACGATACACGGTGAGTTTTTCTTGGCATTTTCAAACATATCACGCACTCTTGAAGCACCGACACCAACAAACATTTCAACAAAATCGGAACCACTGATACTAAAAAAAGGTACCCCTGCTTCTCCTGCAACGGCGCGAGCCAACAATGTTTTACCTGTACCCGGTGGACCAACAAGGAGAATCCCTTTGGGTATACGTGCTCCTATTTCAATATACTTACGCGGATCCTTAAGAAAATCGACCACTTCCGATAACTCTGCCCGTTCTTCATCTGCTCCTGCCACATCCTGGAAAGTTACTTTCTTTTTATCCCCTTCCTGTAAACGGGCACGGCTTTTTCCAAAATTCATCACTTTATTGCCGCCACCCTGCGACTGGTTCATGAAAAAGAAAAATATTCCGATGATCAACAGAAACGGGATCATATAGGTCAGGGCACTTTGCCACCAGGCCGGACTCCGTGCCTTGTTGGTTTCATAATGGATATCGTTTTCAAGCAGCAGTGCGGTTAGATTGTGATCCTCCGGCCGAACTGTTACAACTTCACTACCATCAACGAGTACAGCCTCCACGTCATTTCCAAAGATAACAACCTCACTTACATCACCGTTTTCAATTTTACGGATAAACTGATCGTATCTTATCTCTTCCGGCGGGCTACCGGTATTGAATGTCGCCAGTAAAGCAAAAACTACCAAGGCAATGACCAGGTAGAACGTAATTTGCCTTAAAAATGGACTCAAAAAAATACCTCCTTTCCAGCTCGGGCCTCAAAGCCTAAACTCAATTTTAACACACCAGCATCCCTGAAGCAATAAACAACCAGGCCTTAATTGCGGAGCTGTCACCGGTTATTACTGTTGGTTCAGAACACATATGTCGGGCAACTGACGGTAATGTTCATTAAAGTCAAGCCCATAACCAATTACAAAGCGATCCGGTATGGCAAACCCACAATAATCAGGATTAAATTCAACCTGGCGGCGATCAGGCTTATCGAGCAGTGTTACTACTTTGATTGATGAAGGTCCCCGGCTGGCCAGATTGTCATATAAATAGTTTAAGGTAAGTCCTGTATCGACGATATCCTCAACTATTAAAACATTTTTATCCTTAATACTCTGTTCAAGGTCTTTTTGAATCCTGACAACTCCGGAGGATGTTGTATCAGCGCCGTAACTCGAAACAGCCATAAAATCGATCTCAAGGGGCACCTTCAACTGTCTGATCAAGTCACTGAGAAAAACAACTGCCCCCTTTAATACCCCGATCAACAGAAGCTCTTTTTCTTTATAATCTTCATTAATTAAATCAGCCAGTTCGCTAATTCTTTTCCGAATATCTTCCTCCGCCAACATTACTTCCAGCTTTTCTTCTGTCATCCGTCAACCACCTTTAGTTTATTTTGATTTGCTCAGCTTCATTTTATATTCAAGCACTAATATTGTTTCCGTCGATGCCCCAATCCGGTATTTGTCAGATATTCTTATCCCGGTTACCCAGATTATATCATTGCCAATCGTGACAATAGGTATCTCGTCACGCCTGGAACGGGGAATCTTTTGATCGATAAAAAAATCTTTCAACTTTTTTGCTCCCAGGGCGCCCTGTGGATGGAAGATATCACCGGGTTGACGTGACCTGACTTTAAGATCCACCCGGGGCAAATGATCATAATCAAGAAAAGCCTGGTATTTTTTAGGCGGCCATTTTATATCCATTCTGTTTACTGTCCTGGAAGTTATAGTATAGCCCCCGGGCAGGTTAACCCTGCCTGGAACAGGTAACTTTCTGGGAGTCACCGGCTTGGAAGGTCTTTCTCCTGCCATTGTCAGCATCAATCTATCATATATGACCTGGCCTCTTAAACCAGCAGGAAAAGACAGCTTTATTCCTGTATTTCCATTTTCCACCATCTCCTGTAATCTTTCCAGATGAAATCGACCAATTTTACCGGCTGGCAGATATTTATTTACTGCAATATAGAGTACCCTGCTTCTAATCGCGGTGGGGAGAGCCTGCAGGTCAGCTATATTAAAATACAAACCCTGTTGATGAACTGAGGCCAGCTCTCTATACTTTTTGCGGGATAAAGTTTGCAGAAACAGACGATCGTGCCTGGCCAGTTCAGCTAAACCGGCCAGGCTCTCTTTGATCTTAGGGTTATACTGTTTTTCCAGGTAAGGGATTAGCTTTAATCTTACCTGGTTCCTTTTATATTCAGTTTCCAGGTTACTGCTGTCCGTAAAAGGCTCAAAGCCCTGCTCCTCACAAAAGGATTCTATCTCGTTCCGCTGAAGGCAGAGTAAAGGCCGGATCAAAAAACACCCTTTCCAATATCGCCGGGGAAGTATCCCGGCCAGGCCATCAACACTGCTTCCCCTAATAATGTTTAGAAGAACAGTTTCAGACAGATCATCGCGGTGATGACCTGTTGCTATTTTTGTTGCTCCATATTTTATAGCTGTTTCCAGCAATAAATCATAACGAGCTTTTCTTCCAGCTTCTTCTTCTCCCACCTTTAAATCATTTTTTAGCCTGGCAATATTAACTGCCTTTGTCTCGCAGGGCAGCTTCATCATTGCTGCCAGTTTAGCAATCTCCTCCGCCTCGGTTTTCCCTTCAGGCCTGAGACAATGATCCAGGTGAGCAATGATCAATTTAAGCTGCATTTCTCCTGCCAGTTTATTGACTAAATGCAGCAGGCACAGGGAATCGGGCCCTCCTGAAACTGCTAAAACAACCGTATCCCCTATTTCAAGAAGCTTATTTTTAACAATATATTCTTTTACTTTTTTTAAAAGCGATTTCAATCTCATCACCACCGGCAAAAGATAAAAAAACACCCTGAAACAGAGTGCCTTTCTTATACTTAAACCCGGGAATTTCTATCTATATTAAAAGGCTTCTTTAAAAGAACCGCGGCCCCCTCTTTTTGATTCAGTATTTCTTTTTAAATCGAGCAGGCGCTCATCGCTTTCTTTAAGGAAGCGGTTCATCTTATCTTCAAATGATGCCTTGTTTACTGCAGCTGACTTGGCACGATCATTTTTACCGGCAGGTTTATAGTTTTCCGAGGCCTTGCGGATAGAAAGCCCTATTTTCCCGTTATTTTCCACGGTCAGAACTTTCACCTTAACCTTATCAGACTTCTTAAAAAAGTCATTAATATCCTTAACATATTCATCGGCGATTTCAGAAATATGAACCAGTCCGGTAGTGCCTCCGGGCAGCTCAACAAAGGCTCCGAATTTTGTTATACCGGTGATCACCCCTTCCATTATACTACCTACTACAATGTCACTCTTAATAAAAAACTCCTCCTTGTATAAAATGTTGAAGACTAAGGCTATTATAACTTTTTTGGGTTTATTGTCAATCCTCCAACTGGAAAATAATCTCACCTGGCTTGACCAGCCCCAGCCGATCACGGGCCAGAACTTCAATATAGTCGTTATGCTGTAACCTATCGATTTCTGATAGTAGCTCTTCCTGACGTAATTCCTGTTCAGCTATTTTTTCTTCAAAACGGGCCAGTTCCTGTGCAGACCGGTAATGCTGAATATATTGAGCACCAATCATTATTAACAAGCCAAGGATGATTACCAGGCCGATACTTGAAAATAACCTGTACACACCATATTTGTTCCCCCGATGCTGTCTTGGGAAATCAGATACCGGCTCTCTTTTTCTACTTGTCTTATTAACCATCTTTACCACTGCATTCCGAAATATCCATATTTTGATACTTTCTTCGACATTACTCTCAATAATCCTTCTTCGCCATCAATCAATGATTTTTAAAGTTAACTTATCTTCTACTCTTCTTGTAAAAAATCCCCCTTCCAGAGGATGGGGGATTACTTGTATGTGATCTTTTTAGATAGCCTTTACTTTACCTTCTCTTTTAAGGCTTTTCCCGGCTTGAATGCAGGCACTTTCAGAGCCTTAATTTTAATTTTTTCACCTGTTGCCGGATTGCGTCCTTCACGTGCTTTGCGGTTACGAACCTCAAAGGTTCCAAACCCTACCAGCTGAACCTTATCTCCTTTAACCAGGCCGTCAGTAATGCTTTCCAGGACTGCTTTAACTGCTTTTTCACTATCCTTCTTCGACATGCCAGCTTTCTCTGCAACCAGATCTACCAGTTCAGACTTATTCACTTTATAAAGCCCTCCTCTAACAAAATAAAATTCCCTTAATGCTTATGCTTATTCGCTCTTACTGCCTATATTCCTTCTTTATTTGCTTATTTTCCTGATTTTTTTAGCTTCTTCCCACCAATAGTCAAGCTGATCAAGTGAAAAGCAATTGATTTCTTTTCCTGTGATAGAAACTTTTTCCATAATATAGTCAAATCTGTCAACAAACTTGCCTATCGTCCTGCCAAGTGCCAGTTCAGGATTAATTTTAAGGAAACGGGCTATATTTACTATGGTAAAAATATAATCTCCGAGCTCTTCTTCCATGGCATCGCGATCCTCGTTGCTGCAGGCTTCAATCAACTCTTCAAGCTCTTCCCGGGCCTTGGCAAGGGGCCCCTCCAGGGTAGTCCAATCAAATCCTTTCTCAGCCGCCCTTTTTTGTAATTTATAGGCTTTCAGCAATGCCGGTAGTTCATGATCAACTTTAATAGCATGTTCCGTTTTATTCTCTTTTTTTTCATCAGCCTTTATCTGCTCCCATAACACTTTCACATCGGCTGCATCTTTTGCTTTTTCCATTCCGAACACATGCGGGTGACGACGTACAAGCTTGGCAATAATTGCTTCAATAACATCGTATAAATCAAACCTGTTTTCTTCCCGGGCAATCTGGCTGTGAAATACAACCTGGAGCAATAAATCACCGAGTTCTTCAACAAGTTCCCGATCATCTTCATTATCTATAGCAGCAACAACCTCATAAGCTTCCTCAATAAGATACTGCCTGAGGCTGTAATGCGTCTGTTCTTTATCCCAGGGGCAACCATCTGGAGCGCGCAACAGGGCCATTGTTTCAATAAGAGCGCCGAGAGTCGCTTTTGGTAATGGGGGAAGGTATATCGTAGTATAATGATTAAAAATATCATGATGGTCAAGAAATCCCAATCTTGTTACAAATGATTTTGCACACTTCATGCCGGCCGAGTTGATTATAGTAACCCGAAGTTGAGGAGAATATAATTCCAGCAGCCTAAGCTTCACTCTGGAAGCAACCCGGCGGCTGTATACCTGGGCAAGAATAAGGTGGCCGGGACAGGGGTCTTTCAGAGTATCTATAGCAAGTGCATCAAGCACTGTGATACCATCAAGCAGATCCAGTTTCAAATGAGATAGAACCGGTTCAAAGAAACTGAGCCCTTCAACAATTTTCACCCTGACACCAAGCCTGGGAGCGATACTGCGCAGACGGCTGACCGAAGCCTCTCCGGCAGAGGGATGTCCCGGCACCGCATAACATACAGTATTATGGCGCCTGGTTGCTTTGAACAACTTTTTAATAATAGCCCTGTAAATTTCCTCAAATTCAACCTTTTGGTCATATAGATAATCAAAAGAATAACTGTTATGACTCAGCCTGTAATAATATCTAGCCGCAGCATGTTTAACCGTGCGGAAGTATACCGGGTTATTTCCGGTCAGGTATTTTCGTGCTTCTTCGGTTACCTGCTGCCTGTTTCCGGGACCAAGCCCGACTACCACAATAGTTTTCATTATACTTAATCTCCCCCGGTATCACGCAATATTTTATACTTTTCCAGGAAGCGGGCAAGAGGCTCTCCGACGTACGGAACCATCATCAGCTCATTTTTTCGCAGACCGCCACTTAAAATCAGGATAACCCCGTAAATGATCATGCCTCCAATAATTGCGCCAAAAGTGGCCAGGGCATTAACGCTTCCGGCCGATAACACCCCTTTGCCCAGCAGGATCAGGGCCCGGTATAGGATAATTACTGTTAACGACATAAGCAGTGTGGCTATACCGGGGATAATTAACAGTTCACAGTATCTTCCTTTCCAACCTGTCAGGCGGCGAACCCAGTAAAGGTTTAATGCCGCCGCAAAAGCAATACCAATAACCGAGGCCAGTGCAGCTCCACCAACATTCAAGGCAGGATTCGCCGTTAATAACCAGGCCAGTATGGTTTTTACTATTCCGCCATAAAACATATTCACTGCAGGAACAACCGGCCTGCCCAGCCCCTGGATCAAACCTGTTGTTGTAACATACAGGCATAGTGGAATAACTGACCAGGAAAGATATGCCAGTGAAAAACCGGCTTCTGCATTTCTAAATAAAAGTATAGTAATCGGTTCCGCCAGCAGAAACAAACCGAGCGCGGCAGGCAGTGAAAATAATATTGTCAGTTTTACTCCAAGATTAGAACGACTCTGAACAAGATCACTTTTTCCCAGGGCAGTTGCTTCTGAAATCGCCGGAACCAGGCTTATGCTCAGGGCAAGGGCAATAACATTAGGGAAATAAACCACCGAACCGGCCATGCCGGTTAATTGACCGTAAAGAGCTCGTGCAGATTCCATAGAAAACCCGGCTGCCTGAAGCTGCCTGGGCACGACCGCCAGGTCTATCAGGTTGATAAGGGGTATAACCAGTCCCCCGATTGTAACCGGAATGGCCAAACTAAAAATTCTCTTAATGATTCTGCCTGCCGATTCAGCATTGCGCTGCCCGTTACCTGTCAGCGCTCCGGATAGATCGCCGCGCTTTCTGATATAAAGAACAGCAAGCATAATCAACCCTGCCAGCCCACCGGCTGAAGCGCCGGATGTAGCTCCTGCAGCTGCAAATTCAAGACCAACCGGTAGAAGAAAGATAACCAGTAAAATGGAAAAGCCAACTCTGACAAATTGCTCCAATAGCTGGGAGATAGCCGTGGGAACCATATTCTGCTGTCCCTGGAAAAACCCTCTCAGTGAGGCCATAACCGTAACAAAAAATATGGCCGGGGCCACAGCCAGGATTGGATAATAAGCCTGGATATCTTTAACCAGGTATAAGGCAATATACTCTGCTCCCATGACAAGGACAAGCGATATTGCTACACCGCTTAGCATTAACAAATAGAAGGCAATTCTAAATACTCTCAGGGCTTCTCGATAATCGTTTAGAGCAATCTTCTCAGCCATAATCTTGGATAAAGCAACAGGTATGCCGGCCGTGGATATAACCAGCAGGGTAGAATAGATTGGATAGGCATACTGGTAAAGACCTATACCTTCATCACCCAGGATAGCCGCCAGGACAATACGAAAAACAGCACCTACAACCCTGGCCAGAACTCCAGCCAGGGCCAGTATAGCCGCGCCCCTGACAAAAGACTTGTTACTGTCACTCAATTATTTCAATCCTTTTCAGTTAATGTCCTTCAGTATTATAACAGCTATCAACCCTTGTTACTACCAACTTCAGGAAACCCGGCGCCCTCCAGCGTTCTGATAATTGCCTTTACCTGCTCAAATGATAAGCCCTGCTTTTTTTTACTGCTGACTTCAAAACAAAAAGGTTCCCGGGAAATAGTTTTAACCAAACCAGTGCCTGGAATATCTTTTATTAAAGAAATGACCTTTTCAGACCCTTTATATCTGAAATATTTAATAATCAGGCTTTTCTTCGACTGCCGAACAAATTCAATACCCAGTTTACCAAGTAAAATTTTAATCGAAGCCGCTTCCAGAAGAGTCTCCACCGGTAGTGGAGGAGAACCATAGCGATCAGTTAATTCTTCTTTAATATCAAGTATATCTTCCTCGACAGCAGCTTTATATATACGTTGATAAAAAATAATTTTTTGATCCTGGGCCATTATGTATGAAGAAGGGATAAAGGCATCGACTTCCAGCTCAAGCCGCGACATTATTCTTTCTTCTTTTTTCGTCTCCTTTAATTCTGACACAGCCTGTTCCAACAATTTAACATAGAGATCATAACCCACTTCGGCGATGAAACCATGCTGTTCGGAACCCAGTATATTGCCGGCTCCCCTGATCTCAAGATCACGCAGGGCAATCTTAAAACCGGAACCCAGTTCGGTAAAATCTTTCACCGCTTTTAACCGTTTGCGGGCCGTTTCAGATATGATCTTGTTTTTCCTGTAAGTGAGGTATGCATAAGCAAGCCGGTTTGAACGCCCCACCCTGCCCCTGATTTGGTAAAGCTGAGACAGACCGAACCGGTCAGCATCATACACAATTAATGTATTAACATTAGGTATATCAAGACCGGATTCAATAATAGTAGTGCTGACCAGTATACTATATATGCCTTCCTGGAAATCCACCATTACCTGTTCCAGCTTTTTTTCCGGCATCCTGCCGTGCCCGACAGCCACTTCTTCACCGGGAATAAGCTTCATAATTTTATCGGCAAAATTATTAATACGATCAATACGATTAAATACAACAAATACCTGTCCCTTACGATTGAGCTCACGCTGAATGGCCTCACGAACCATACTGTCTGAGTATTCGACAACATAAGTCTGAATCGGATAACGGTTTTCAGGAGGTGTTTCGATAATGCTCAGATCTCTGGCCCCGGCGAGCGACATATGCAGGGTCCGGGGAATAGGAGTTGCAGTCATGGATAGCGTATCTACCTGTAAACGCAGCTGTTTCATTTTTTCCTTCTGCCTGACTCCAAACCGCTGTTCCTCGTCAACCACCAGCAACCCCAGGTCATTAAAAATTACGTCTTTTGAGAGCAGACGATGAGTACCAATAACAATATCCGTTTTACCTGTTTCAATACCGTTGATAACATTCTTTTGGGCTGCCGGGGGGACAAACCGGCTTAGCTGAGCAATTTGTACGGGGAACCCTTTAAATCTATCTCTGAAGGTTCGATAGTGCTGTTGAGCCAGAACAGTGGTGGGGACCAGAACAGCTACCTGTTTCCCTTCCATAACTACTTTAAAAGCTGCCCGCATAGCAACCTCAGTTTTGCCATAACCGACATCACCACAGACTAGCCTGTCCATGGGGTGATCCTGTTCAAGGTCTCTTTTAACATCAATAACTGCCTGCAGCTGATCAGGTGTTTCCTCGTAAGGAAAAGAGGCTTCAAAATCCTGCTGCCATGTATGATCGGGCCCAAAACTATGTCCCTTAATTGACTGCCGGGTGGCATACAGAGCAAGTAGCTCCCTGGCCAGTTCTTCCACCGATTGGCTAACTCTTTTTTTCAGACGCTGCCAGTCCGCACCACCCAGGCTGTGCAGGCGTGGAACCGGCCCATCACCTCCGGAATATTTTTGGATCATACCAATCTGTTCAACCGGCAGATAGAGTTTATCAGTACCCCTGTATTTTAATAACAGGTAATCTCGCATAATTCCGCTTACTTCCAGGGTATGCAACCCCTGGTAAGACCCAATACCATGCTGCTCATGGACGACATAATCACCTACGTTTAATTCACGATAGTCGCTGAGCCTGATTCCCTCTTTTCCGGTATAACGTTTTTTCTTTTTTTTACGGGGGATTATGTTATTTTCGGTCAGCACAACAAGCTTCAGATCAGGAATAATGAAACCTTCTTCAACGCTGCCTTCCAGTGCGGTCAAATCCAGGTGTTCCCCGCCTAGCATTTTCCCTTCATTCTCATTTCTCTCCTGCCTTTTAGCAAGTTGTTCTTCAAGCAGGTCAATTAACTTCCTGCTTCTACCCATTGAATCGGCAATAAGGCAAATTAAATAATTTTCTTTCTTCCATTGTATATAATCGCTTTTTAGCATATCCCACTGACCATAATAGACGGGTACTGCTTTAGCACTGATCTGGTAATTTCTTTCAACCTGCAGCAACCCTCCTGTTCCCGGGAACAGGGCACAGGTTAAAACCGGCAACGCTAAATTTTTCAATAAGTGACCGGCAGAAAAAAATAATTCTGAACCAGGTTCCAGAAACTCCCCTTCTGTAAGAAGACCTGTGTGATAATCTCTAATTTCTTCCAGCAACTTATTCGATTTTTCATCAACCTCATTAGGCTCTTCCACTATGAGCAGTGTGTCATCAGAAAGGTATTCAAACATAGAGGCTGCCTGTCCGAAAAAAAATGGAAGATAGGTATTTAGCAAATCTAACCCCTCGGGCTGTTTCAAATGCTCTAGATGATCAGATACTCTTTGGTTTAACCTGGAAGCCGTTTCCCTGTCGCCTCGTTTTCTCAATAACGAAAGAGCATTATCCAGCTTCCTCCTGATTTCCATGCTTCCCTTTTGATAAAAACGACTGGGCAAAACCAGCTCCCTGGCCGGAGTTATCTGAACCATATGTAACTTTTCGGTAGTTCTCTGGTTAAACGCATTGTAATAGCGAAGCGATTCAACCTCATCATCAAATAGTTCCACCCTGATCGGATCTATAAGACCGGGAGAAAAAACATCAACGATGTCACCGCGAGCGCTAAACTGTCCGGCATACTCGGCCAGTGAAACACGCTCGTAACCTCTCTCTGTCAAGCTGTTGATTAATTCCTGTCGATCAAGGGCTTCCCCGGTTTTTATCCTGATTGTCATCTTCTCATAGATAGCTGCCGGTATTACACCGGCCATAAATGAGGATACAGGCGCAATACAGACGCCACCACTGTCGGAAGATAACCACTGGTAAAAACGGAGCCTTTTTAGCTGTATTTCCTCACTACTGGAAGCTGTACCGGGACCGGTAAAAAAATCTCTCGGAGGCAGCAGCCATACATCACCGGGAAGGAGTGGCTCAAGGTTGTTATATACTTTTTCAGCACGGACCAGGTCGGGACAGATGTATACTATTTTTCTAACGATTTTTTTAGCAAGGGCAGCCAGAAAAAATATACGGGCACTGCTTTCCAGGCCATTTACAGCAACCCTGAATTCATTTACAGCAGGAATTTCTGCCAGGAGAGTTTGAAATACCTCATTTTTATCCCATAAATTAATTAAATTGGTTATCAATTGAGCACACCTTTCTTTTATACAACAAACCGGTACAGCAAAAGAGCGGGGAAACACTCTGCTCCCCCGTAACAAAATTATTATACCATACACAATCTTAGGGGTAAGCATTTGAAGATTATACCCTACCCGGAAGTAACCGGAGGCAGATAATTGTTACCGGAGTGACCTTATAGGGTTATTATTGTGACCTATTTACGTCACATGCCTGGCTCAACTCCTGTTTTCCCGAGCCTCGAATCATAGATCGAAAATATACTAAAATTTTTTAGAAATTTTTTTGTTGAGTAAATGCGATAATTCCTCGCTAAATGGTGCATAGATCAATTAATTTATCATGACTCAACTACATTTTGTAATTCTGGCACAAGTATTGCTATTTAGTATTGCAGAAACAAGTTGTGAAATAAAAAAGATAATAAAAGAAAGGAGGCAATACCAATGACAGAGAAATGCGCTTTCTGGAACGAATACGATTCTATTGCAGGTCACATTTGTTACTGCGAACTGGCAGCTTTTAACCGACCGGTAAATACAAACTTTCTAAAAGCGATAGGCTGCACCCCTGAAAAAAGGGCAGAATGCATGAAATCAATGGAGTACGCAGCAGGCCAGGGATTAGTTCCCGAAGAACTGCCTGAGCTGACACCGGTTCCGACAGTAACAACCACACCGGTATTGTCTTGCGACCCACCAGCCGAGATAGCAAGAACCATTGTTGGATCAGCCGAGAAAAAAGCAACAACCGCAGTTCCATCATTAATCATGCTGGCCCTTCTTGCCGGTGCTTACATTTCACTGGGGGCAGTTCTTTTCACAATTGTAACCAATGACCTTTCGATTTATATCGGTGATGGCTTGAGCCGCCTGGTCGGGGGTATTTCATTCTCACTCGGCCTGATCCTAGTTATCCTGGGTGGGGCAGAACTGTTTACCGGTAATAATCTGCTGGCTGCAGGATTCCTTGATAAAAAAATTACCGGCAGGCAAGTTTTAACCAACTGGCTTTGGGTTTATTTTTTCAACTTTGCAGGCGCCCTGCTGGTAGTTTTACTCTTTTATTATTCGGGAATCTGGAAAGCTAATGACGGTGGAATAACCATGCGAATTCTCAATATAGCTGCCGCAAAGACAAGTCTCACCTGGAGTGAAGCCTTTTTCAGGGGCATCCTCTGCAACTGGCTGGTTTGTCTAGCAGTATGGATTGCCGCTGCAGGCAAAGATGCAATCAGTAAAATCCTGGGAATTATGATACCTATCGCCGCTTTTGTTGCTGCCGGATTTGAACACTCCATAGCAAACATGTTCTTTGTGCCGATGGGAATAATGGTAAAGGGCAGTGAAATTGCCCAGGGACTTTTCGCTCCGGCTGTATTACAGGGAATTACCTGGCAGACTTTCTTTATCAGCAACCTGATTCCTGTAACTTTAGGTAATATAGTTGGCGGAGTGGTATTTGTTGCTGCCGCCTACTGGACCTGTTACCTGCGGCCTTCAACTCATAAAAATGTTCTCACCGGGGGAAAATAGTTTTATAAACCGGAAACAGTATAATAATCAGGAGGGAGTGACCAGAATGGAAAAATTAGTTAAGTGTCCAAACTGGAAAGAATACCAGGGAATGAATGGATGGGTCATGTTCTGCAGCGCAGGGGCATACGGCAAGAAACTTACCGTTCAGGAAGCCAGAAGCTGCGGGTGTAATGAATTACAGCGCCAGAAATGTAAAAAATTAATGGAAACCAATATCGGGTTCGGTTTAATCCCTGAAATATATGAAGAATCACTGGTAGAAGAGAAAAGAAGAGACCTCTCACCTCTTGTTACTAAAAAATAAGGTTTTACCTGACCCCTTACCTGAAAGAGCAAACGTCCCGGACAGCAGCCGGGACGTTTGCGTGAAAAATGTCTCTATTATTAAGTGAGTGTACAACAAAGGATTTTTAAAATAATTAAAGAATTAAGTTAAAGATATTAAACCGGTTAAAGGACGGTCATAACATGTATATAAGTAAATTTGTGACCCCGGAAATCATTTTTGGTACAGGTTCATTGAACCAGATTGGTGAATGCTGCAGCAGGCTTGGCTCATCAAAGGTATTTCTTGTAGCAGATAAAGGCGTTGTTCAATGTGGATGGGTAGATAAAGCTACAGTTTTTTTAAAAAAAGCCGCTCTCAAGTACGAAATTTGGACAGACTTTTCTGCCAATCCCCGCGATTATGAAATCGAAGCCGGTCTTGAGCTATACAATCATGCCGGCTGCGATGCAGTCCTGGCCATTGGCGGAGGTAGCGCTGTTGATGCTGCCAAGGCAGTGGCAACCCTCTCCACGAACAAAGGACGCATTCACAACTTCGAAGGCATTGATATGATAACCGAGCCCCTTCCACCTTTAATAGTAGTTCCCTCTACAGCCGGTTCCGGAGCAGAGGTTTCCCAGTTTGCCATAATATCAGACAGCCATCGTAAGATTAAAATGACTATCATCTCTAAATCACTGGTTCCCGACATTGCCGTTTCCGATCCGCTAATTCTTTCAACAATAAACAGCCATGTAACAGCACATACTGGAATGGAAGCGCTCAGCCATGCCGTGGAAGCATATCTCTCACTCGCAGCAACTGATATGACCGATATACATGCTGTTCACGCTATTAAACTAATTTCTGAAAACCTCAGATCTTCAGTTGCCAGCCAGGTAGATGAAACAGCAAAAATTGCCATGGGTAAAGCAAGCCTGCATGCCGGTATTGCTTTTTCAAATGCAGTTTTAGGTCTCGCTCATGCAATGACGCATCAGGTGGGAGGTTTACTTGATCTGCCTATTGGCACAATCAGTGCTATCCTACTACCTTACGTTATGCGCTATAACATGATTGCCTGTATCGATAAGTATGCCATTATTGCCGAAGCGATGGGGGCCCGGACTAAAAACCTTTCCAAGCGTGAAGCAGCTGAAAAAGCAATAGATATGGTTCAACAACTGGCGAATGATGTTGGTATTCCTTCCGGCCTGTCTGAACTCGGCCTTCCCGAAGAATCAATCCCTGAATTAAGCAGAAATGCAATCAACGATGCCTGCTATATTACTAATCCGCGTGATGCTGATGAAAAAGAAATTGCCGCCATATTCCGCGCTGCTCTGAATACAAAAGGGGTGAGCACAAGTGGTTATTCAGAATAAAAAACGGTTAATTGAAAAACTGACCGGGGTACATAGTTCAAAACGCTCTTACTATGTTGCCCTGAAAAAAAAGATCGATGAACTTTTAAAAATAAAACGCGACTGGGAAGTTACTTTTTCCGCTGTTACCGATCTCCTTGTTTTTATAAACCAGGATTATGAAATTCAGAGAGTTAACCAGGCGGCAATTGAATTCTTTACTATGCCCGAAGAAGACATTATCGGTAACAAATGTTACCATCTTTTTTACGGGCGCGAATCAAAGTGCAATCCGTGTATTGCAGACCAGGTTTTGCGCTCGCAGAAAACTGCATATCACCAGTCAAGAACCCGTTATAACCGTGTTCTTGACATTTTTGCCTACCCTGCTTTTACCGAACAAAAAGAACCTTATGGCGTTACATATTACGCCAAGGATGTAACAAGCTTTGTCGACTCTATTAAACTGGTATCAATGGGTGAGATGTCGGCCGGCGTAGCTCACGAACTGAACAGCCCTCTAACCGCCATAGTGGGTAACTCTCAGCTTTTATTACGGGAAACCAAACCCGATCATCCCCAATACCAGCTGATTAATGATATACATAGCAGCGGCCTTCGCTGCCAGAGAATAATTAAAAACCTGCTTACTTTTTCACGGCAGGATGAATTCACCTTTGAAGAAGTGGATATCAATGCTATCGTAGACAGCGCTCTTGCTCTTGCTGCATATCAAATTGAAAAAAGTAATATTGAATTAACAGTGGAAAAAAACCCGGACATTCCTATACTATCTGGAAGCAACAGCAGTATTGAGCAAATCATTATCAACTTAATTCTCAATGCCAAAGACGCTGTTGAAAGTAAAATTGAAAATGGAAAGAATAAAGGTAAAGGAACCATCCACATTTCCACCGGGATGCATCCGGAAGGTAATTTAGCCATAGTTGCTGTAACTGATAACGGCAGCGGCATAGAGGAAGAGCATATACCGCAAATATTCAATCCCTTTTACACAACTAAAAAAAGTGGAAAGGGAACGGGTTTGGGGTTATCGGTGAGTCTCGGCATCGCACAGGCACACGGCGGCTTTATTGATCTCGATACAAAGGTTGGTAAAGGCAGTACATTCAGCCTTATTCTACCGATCCATCGATCTCATCAAAATGGCGCTTCTGAGTAGATTTAGCTTGATGACTGGCAAGAATAAAAGTTATTTTAACAACATACCGGAGGTTTGGCAATGTCAGGTAAGGCCCGTTTTTTAATAGTAGACGACGAGCAGGAAGTATGTAATTTTTTTAGTTATTTGCTGCAAAAGAAAGGTTACGCAGTGGAAACAGCCATTTCTGGTGCTGAGGCCTCAAAAAAAATCATAGAAAATAAGTATGATACTGCCCTGGTTGACTTGAAGCTTCCCGATGCCAACGGCCTTGAGATTCTAAAAGAGATAAAAGCAGCTCAGCCTGACTGTCAGGTAATAATAATTACAGGCTATTCAACCGTTAAATCTGCCGTTGAAGCAATCCAGCTCGGAGCATTCGATTATGTGGAGAAACCCTTTGTTGATATAAATGAGATGGAACAGTTGCTGGCACGCTCCCTGAATGCACGTGCTGAGACTGAAATATTATCTGCGGCACAGGAAGAACTCGGTTTTGTAGTCGGACACAATCAAAAAATGCTCAGCCTGGTATCAGCAGCCAAAAAAATTGCCAAAAAAAATATTACTGTCCTAATCCAGGGAGAAACAGGCACAGGCAAAGAAGTGCTGGCCCGTTATATCCATTCAGTGAGCCACCGCAGCAGGCAACCTTTTCTGGCCTTTAACTGCGGTGCTTTTACAGAAACACTTCTGGAAAGCGAACTATTTGGTCATGAAAAAGGTTCCTTCACCGGGGCTACCCATAAAAAGAAAGGTATATTTGAGCAGGCTAATAAAGCAACTCTATTTCTAGATGAAATAGACTCAGCAAGCCCCGCTATACAGATTAAACTGCTTCGCGTTCTGGAAACAGGAGAATACTTCCGGGTTGGCGGAGAAGAAATGTGCAAAGTTGATGTGCGGATTATTGCAGCCACCAACGCCGACCTGGCCCAGAAAGTTGCCGATAACAAGTTCAGGGAAGACCTGTTCTACCGTCTTGATGTGGCCTCACTACACATCCCCCCCCTGCGTGAAAGACCGGACGACCTGAAGCAGTTTATAAACTTCTTTCTTCACAAAGAATCCGCTGCCAAGCAAATACCTTTTAAAGATTTTTCCAGCAAAGCTATGGAACTGCTGCAGACACATGACTGGCCCGGCAATATAAGGGAATTGGCCAATACAGTTGCCCAGGCTTTACTGTTAAGCAAAGGAACTCAGATCGAAATTGAAGATCTACCCGATCGAATCATTAAAAGTTGCAGTAAAAAAGATGCTCCCATCGACACAACCCCCGCAAGCTCACCTGAAAAAGGGTCAACAACAGATAGTGTTGACGATATTATTTACCCCGGAGAATTATTAAAACAGTATGAACAGGTTCTTCTGGAAAATATTAATTTCAGGCAGGGTTTTAACTTCGAACAGTACAGTTATGAAATCAACGCCTGGCGTGATCAGCTGCTTTCACACATTATCAATGAAGCGCTCAATGACACCTACGGCAACCAGGTAAAAGCAGCTAAACTGCTCGGCATCACGCCACGCGCTCTCCGCTACCATCTCCATAAAAGTGAGCGAAATAATGGAACAGGTTAAAGTGCAGCCGCTCCTCTTTCCCCGGTGCGGATCCTGATTACATCGTCAATCGAAGATATGAATATTTTTCCATCACCTATTTCACCTGTTCTGGCCTCTTTGGTTATTATTTTTATTATATCCTCTACTGACTCAGAGTTGACAACAATCTCAATTTTAACTTTTGGAAGCAGGTTAACTTCATACTTGTTCCCCCTGTATTGTGCAGTTTTACCCTGTTGAAGACCTGCACCCGTAACCTGTGAGACTGTAAGTCCTTTTAACCCGTAACCTCCGAGGCTTTCTTTGACTGCTTCAAGTTTTGATGGCCTGATAATTGCTGTAATTTTAACCATAATAACAGTTCCCCTTTATTGTTGGTTATAATGTGTAGCCTGACCGCTTAGCAAAATCAGCATAAGCATCCATGCCGTGTTCCCCAATATCCAATCCTTCTTCTTCCTCACTGGCCGAAACCCTTAAACCTATAAAAGTATTGATCGTTTTGAATAAAATATAAGCACTGCCCATAGTCCAGACAGCTACAGCAATAACACCGATGACCTGGACTAACAGCAGGGAGATGCTCCCGCCATAGAATAATCCACCCTCAAGGGCAAATAAACCCACCATGATAGTACCGAAAGCGCCACATAAGCCATGCACTGCTACGGCTCCTACAGGATCATCAACACGTAACACTTTTTCTATAAATTCAACACCAAAAACAACTATTATTCCAGCCAGGGCTCCAATTATTAATGCCCCGGCAGGTGATATGTCTGACGCACCTGCTGTTATGGCCACCAGTCCAGCCAAAGCGCCATTCAGGCTAAATGAAACATCTGGTTTCCCATATCGAACCCAGGAAATACCCATTGCCAGCAACGCGCCTGCTGCTGCAGATATGTTTGTAGTTACGGCAATATCGGCAATAGATAAATCCATTCCGGAAAGAGTACTTCCCGGGTTAAAACCGAACCAGCCAAACCATAGTATAAAAACTCCCAGTGCCCCAAGAGTTATACTGTGACCGGGGATAGCATTAGGTTTGCCCTTTGCGGTAAATTTACCAATTCTTGGTCCTAATATTCTGGCTCCTATCAGCGCTGCCCACCCCCCAACAGAATGAACTACAGTAGAACCGGCAAAATCAATAAACCCAAGCTGTCCAAGCCATCCTCCACCCCAAATCCAATGCCCTGCAACTGGATAAATAATTGCAGTAATGAAAATGGTATAAACAAGGTATGAAGAAAATTTAGTTCTTTCAGCCATTGCCCCTGAAACAATGGTTGCTGCCGTAGCTGCAAACACAGTTTGAAACAACAAAAATGCCGACAGGGGTATCTCCAGGGCCAAGTGCTCAAAGCCACCTTTTGCGAAAAAACTGTCAACCCCGAACAATCCAGCAAAGCTATTCCCAAACATAATCGCGAAACCAATTATCCAGTAAAGTATGCTGCCACATGAAAAATCCATAAGGTTTTTCATGATTATATTACCGGCATTCTTTGCCCGGGTAAAACCAGCCTCAACCATAGCAAATCCCGCTTGCATTAAAAACACCAGAAATGCTGCCAATAAAACCCATATTGTATTCAGTGCTACTTCCATTATTTCATCCCCTTTATCAATTTTTTACTCTTATACATAGGCTTTGATCGACTTGCCGGGCAGTTATATCAGCATTTCAATCACCTCTCAAAAATAAAGCCCGACGGGATATATACCCGTCGGGCTTCTTTGCCCTGAATTACAAGAAATAAAAAAAAGCGCTTACAGCTTTAAACTGTAAAGCGCCATTGCTTATTAATTAAAATTTATTATTACGTATTATAATATAGATTGATAAAACTGGCAAGAAGCCTTGCTATTTATTTTTTACTGTTAAATTTATTCATCGCCGCCTCAAGCCCAAATTCAATATAATGTAGAACGGCATCAGCAGAATATGTTACTGCTTCATCAAGAACAACCTGCTCCTTATCGTCGGCAGGCACCAGTACATACTCAGCAGGATCCATGTAGTCGGGAGCTCCGCCGATACCTATCCTGAGACGGGGGAAACTATCTGTACCGATAGCATCAATAATTGATTGCAAACCCCTATGGCCGCCGCTTCCACCCATGCCCCGCAGGCGAATCGTCCCCGGAGGCAAATCCAAATCATCATAAACAACCATTAAATGCTCCAGATCAACATGATAATTTCGGACCAGGGCCTTCACTGCACGGCCGCTTAAATTCATATAAGTAAGCGGTTGAGCCAGCATTACCGGTATATCCATAAAATATGTTACAGCCACCAGGGCTTCATGCTTATATTCCGGTTTAACCCCACTAAACCGTTGAGAGAGTCTTTCTATTACTTGAAACCCCAGGTTATGTCTGCTTCCTTCATACTTTTTACCTGGATTACCAAGCCCAACAATCAAATACATTATAGCCACCCCAAATACCGATAATGAAGATATGAAGATATGAAAAATGATGCCCCCTATTGATTGGGCATCATTTCAGTTAATCTTTTACATAAATAATTAACTTTCTTCGGCTTCTTTATCTTCAGCCGGTGATTCTTCCGCGCCTTCTTCCGCTGCAGCCTCTTCGCCTTCCTCGAGTTCTTCCTCAGTCTCAGCTTCAAGTTCTTCTTCAGCCATTGGCGCCTGAACCTGGGCGAGAACTGAATCAGGTGGTGTGATTAACTCGATATCCCCTTCAAGGGCCAGGCTCTCAGCTGTAATACTGTCACCGATATTCAGCCCTGAGATATCAACATCAAACTGCTCTGGAATATCACCGGGCAGGCATTTAACCTGAACCTCCCTGCTTACCAGGGACAGCACTCCTCCCTCAGCGATACCCTCCGGTTCACCAACGAAGTTAAGATAGACAGCAACTTCAATTTTATCCGTCATAGAAATACGAATAAAATCAACGTGAAGAATACGGTCCTGATAAATAATATCTCTCTGGATATCTTTAAACATTACCGTTTCCTGACGAGTTTTTTTGCCTTTTGACTTAACTGCCAGGTCAACGAGAACGTTGCTGCCCCCCGAGGTTAGAACCTGCCTTAAAGTACGTCCGTCAATTAACAGGGGCAGTGTTTCTTCGCCCCTTCCATAGATAACCCCGGGAACCTTATCTTCTGAGCGTATTTGTTTACGCTCTCCCTTGGTCATGGACGGACGAAACTGTGCTTCCATTACCATTCTGTCCATTCATTCAAGCCTCCTTCTGAAATAGTATACTTCAGGAAGCGACTAAAATCAACTTAATCAAAAAGTTCGCTTACCGAAATTTTATTTTGTATACGAATAATCGCCTCTCCAATTAGTGGAGCAACGGATAGCTCGTGAAAACAATCTCTTAAACCGTTCAGTAAACCCTTATCTACCGGTATTGTGTTAGTATAAACCACTTCAGTAATTGAAGAATCGCTTAGCCGCTTCAGGGCCGGTCCGGAAAAAACAGGATGAGTGCAGCAGGCATATACATCACAAGCCCCGGCATCAATTAATGCTTCCGCACCCAGAGTAATTGTTCCGGCGGTATCAATCATATCGTCAATAAAGATTGCCGTTTTGCCTTTGACATTTCCGATAATGTTCATTATCTCCGCCTGGTTGGGAGCCGGTCTTTTTTTGTCTATTATGGCAATGGGCATCATCAACCGGTTGGCTAAATCCCTGGCCCTGGTAACCCCGCCAAGATCAGGAGAAACAACCACACCATTATTAATGTTCTTGTTTTTAAAGTAATTTGACAAAATCGGTAAAGCAGTGAGGTGATCAAGCGGTATATTAAAAAACCCTTGAATCTGGCCGGCATGAAGATCCATTGCAACAACACGATCAGCCCCTGCTGCGGTAATTAAATCTGCAAGCAGTTTAGCTGTGATTGGATCGCGGGCCTTGGTTTTACGATCCTGCCTGGCATAAGCATAATAAGGCACAACAACATTGACAGTTTTAACTGATGCCCTTTTCAGGGCATCCACCATAATTAAAAGTTCCATAATACTGTCGTTTATCGGCCCGCAAAGAGGCTGAATCAGAAAAGAATTCGTTCCACGCACACTTTCCTTGATACTAATCGCAATTTCACCATCGCTGAAGCGGCTAACCTCACTTTGCCCCAGCGAAACCCCAATATGTTCCGCTATCGCTTCAGCCAGGTTGCGGTTTGCGCTACCGCAAAATATCTTTAGTTCTTCCCCATTAACCAACTTGAACCCTCCTGATAGTTTTAAACAATATTTACCTTTCCGGGCTAACCTGTTAAAAATGGAATGGCTATTATTCCTTCTTCCAAGCAACACCTTTTTCCTGCCGCCTTTTAAACAAAAGGTTTAAACCGCTTAGCAACCATTACCTGTCTTTTACAGTATAAGGTCCTATATATTCACCGGAATTAACCAGGGTATTTTTTACACTGGCATGTTCAATTAAGGCTTCATCTCCAACTTCAGCATTGACCAGGTGTGAATAAGGCCCAATTATACAGCGAGAACCAACCCTGGTTCCTTTTTCGATTACAGAACCGGGCCTGATAATTGTATCCGGACCCACCTCAACCTTATCATCAATATAGGTCGATCCCGGGTCTTCAATAGTAACTCCCTGCATCATCAGCCTGTGACAGATTCTTTCTCTCATTACTGACGCAGCTTCTGCAAGCTGCAACCTGGTGTTGATTCCCAGCCCCAGGCAGGGTTCATCCAGCTGATATGATTCTACAGAATGCCCTTCGCCCGACAGGGCAGCAACCACATCAGTCAGGTAATATTCTCCCTGGGCATTAATGTTATTCACCAGAGGCAAATAATGCTTAAGCAGCCGGAGATCAAAGCAATAGGTCCCCGTATTTATCTCAGTTATCTGTTTTTCTTCAGCTGATGCATCCTTTTCTTCTACAATACGTAAAACCTGATTTCCATTTCCTCTTACAATCCGGCCGTAACCGGTCGGATCTGCCATAATTACTGACGCAACTACAACAGAACAGTTTTTTTTAATCTTTAACAGAGTTTTAAGGTGTTCGGCAGTAAGAAGAGGAACATCCCCGCAAAGAACCATCAAGGTTCCTTCATCGGGTAAATCCGGCAGGGCTTGCATCACAGCATGCCCGGTTCCCTGTTGTTGCTCCTGCAGCACATAAGAACGATCTAAACCAATTTTCTCCTGAACCATTGAAGCGCTGTGACCAACAACAATACGAACCATTGATGTCAGTTCTTCAGCGCTTTCTAGAACATACTCAATCATTGGCCTGCCACAAAGCTCATGAAGTACTTTGGGCTGGCTGGAATACATACGTTTCCCTTCGCCGGCAGCCAGAATCAGAGCCCATGGCTGTTCCATCCAAATTCCTCCCTGCAGTATAATCCTATCTATTATACTGCAGAAAGAAAGAAAAAGGCAAAATGTGAACTGAAAGAACTAGTTTGAACTTACCGCAGCACTTTCTAACTCCCTGGCATAGGCATCAAGAACAGAGTTTTGAATAACCTGTCTTGCTTCAACATTGATAGGATGGGCAATATCTCTGAATTCTCCACTTGGCGTTCTTTTACTCGGCATGGCCACAAACAAACCGTTATTACCCTCAATAACCCTTACATCATGAACAACAAATTTATCATTCAGTGTAATCGATACAATCGCCCTCATTTTTCCTTCCTGAGTCAACCTCCTGATGCGCACATCGGTAACTACCAAGCTAAACCCACCTTCCGGCTATGTAAATTAAATGAACCCTGCAGGTTTTATTATTCCTGAAACGTCTGTCTATATATAAAACCATGTGAAGGCATTCACTTGCTATTCCCGACAAATAATACTATAACTATAGATTTTCATGCAAACATTGCCAATTGCCAGTATCTTCAGGTTTATTATAATGAAAACAGTTGCTTCTTTATTAGTAAAAGTGTACGTTTTTTAGAAGATTGCTTTACGAAAAAGTGAATATAATTACTTGAGTTGCAGAAGCAGCAGCCTTATCCGGTCAATATGCTTCTAACCAGCTCCAGGTCACTGGGCTTGTCCACATCTATACCAATTTCCACGGCATCACAAAAAACTGCCCGTGCTTTCATAGAAAAGAGACGAGAAAGGAATAACTCGGCATCATTTACCGATAGCTTTTTAAAAAGATACTTGACTATAAAAAACGGAGGGAAAATGCGCATTAGCTTAAGAGGCTTCTTGCGGTAAGATATAAACATTTCGAGGCGTGAACGGTTATCAAAAAACCAGCGAGGGTTGCAAAGTCCCAGGTTACCACCGGTCAGGTGTCCTTCCATCAGGCGAACGTAAGTCCTCTCTGTCTGGGGAAATTCTTTCAGGCATAATTCCCGGGTTAGAACAGGATAGTAGAAATCATGATCATGGGGAGCGCAAAGCTCCAAAAATCTTTCAATAACCCCGGCCCTGATCAATGGTATGTCTCCAGTTACTACAAGACACAAGCGATTTTGATCAACATCATTAAAACCGGCGGCCAGATTATCCAGCATGGTGCCCCGCTCCGGTATCACCCTGATACTATAACCGCTATTTTTTAGCTCATTTAATTCTTTTTCCGGCCCAACCACCGATACCTGATTAACTGAAGTTGATGCGCTTAAAGCATCGAGCACATACGTCAGCAAAAACCTGTTGTTGATTTTAATAAAAGCTTTGTTCGAGACTCCCTCATTAATAGTTAATGGGTCCGGTTTACCGGTACCGGCCAGCACTACCGCATCAAACATGCTAACACCACCTACAATTATTATCTGTCCAGCACAGGTAAGCTTCTGCTCCAAGTTGGTTGGCCAGGCCGGCAGCCCAGGCAGCTGTTTTTAGATTTTCGGAGAGCAAAAACAAGGTTGGACCACTGCCTGACAAACATAAATTCAGGCCAAATGTGCGATAACATTTTTTTAAGTATTTAATCTGATCCGAAGCATCCAGATCTGCGGTTTCAAGGGTATTGATAAACTCCCGACCAGTCCATTCCAATATTTTTAACCTGTTTCGTGATCTCACAGCCATTAATAATGCATCAAGCCGCGGGGTTCCGATCAGGGAACGGTTAAAACTTGCATAAGCCTCAGCAGTTGATACCCTGGTGGCTGCAGGCAGAATAAGCGTTACCCAGAAAAAGGGCATGGCAGGAAGTTTTTCAAGGATTTCCCCTCTGCCCCGTGCCAGAACAGTCCCTCCCTGCAGACAAAAGGGCACATCTGAACCAAGTTCAGCTGCCAGTTTAAGCAGCTCGTGAATTCCAAGCCCGAGCTGCCAATAATTATTTAAACCAAATAAAACAGTGGCTGCATCACTGCTGCCACCTGCCAGGCCGGCAGCCACAGGGATATTCTTGTAAAGGGTTATATTTACTCCCGGCCTGCTTCCCGGATAGTTGTTTTTTAAAAGGTTTGCCGCTTTATATACAAGGTTATCTTCAGTTGAAAGACCAATTTTTGTGCAACCGAAGACAATTCTATCCTGAGCAGACGGTTGTATCATTATAATATCGGATAGCGAAATCTGTTGCATCACCGTTTCTATCTCATGAAAACCGTCTAATCTCCTGCCATGAACGGTAAGTCCTAAATTTATCTTAGCAGGAGCCCTGAGAATCATCTGCTTCTTCATGGTTACCTTACTTTTCTCAGACGGTCATTTTGTACAATTCCCGGTATCCGGCCTCTTTTAGCGATTGGCCTGCCGTTAACTTCTTTTAAATCCATGGTCATATCAATAGCAGGAGCCCCGGAAATGAAACTACCCACACCAAATATGTCGGCTCCCGCCTCTGCAAGCAGGGTAATTCTTTCAACATCCAGTCCGCCCGAAACTATTAGCTGAACATGATGGAAGCCATCCAGGTCTAAACGTGCCCTTACTTCCCTGACCAGCCCCGGGGTCACCCCACCCCGCTCTCCCGGCGTATCAAGGCGGATACCGGACAGCCTCTCACCCAGTGCTTCTGCAACCCTTAACGCTTCTTCCGCTTCATCTTTAAATGTATCGACAAGGATAATACGTGGAGCATCCTGCGGAACAAATTGGTCGTAAGCTCTGGCCAGTTCAACAGTATCGCCTACAATTAAAAAAGCTGCGTGCGGAACTGTCCCAACCGGAGAACGGCCAAGTAAAAGAGCTCCAAGAATACAGCTGCAGTCATCTGCTCCCCCGATAACAGCCGCCCTCTCCATAACCGGTGCGACTGCAGGATGCAGGTGCCTGGCGCCGTAGCTAATTACTTTTCGGTCCCCCGCGGCATCTTTGCACTTTCTGGCTGCAGTTGCCCAGCCGCTCGAACTGGAAAGAATGCCAAGTAAAGCTGTTTCGTAAATACCAAAATCGCCATAACATCCTTTAATACGCAGCACCACTTCTTTTGAAGATATAGACTCCCCTTCAGAAAGAGCCCATATCTCAAGATTACGGTTACGAAGCAAATAAAGGGTTTCGTCTATACCTGCAATTATACCCGGACCGGATGAAAAAATATCTGCTGTAACAACTGTATCAGCAAGTTTAATGGAACTAAGCAGGTCCCTGGTCCTGACAAAGTAGATATCGCTGGTCAAGCCCTGTTCAATCTCTGCACCAGTTGCTGAAAAAAAACGACTTTCAGGCTTAATCTTAGTTTCGCCGACTTCTTTCAGCGTAATAAAATCATGCTTTTTCATCTGATTCCTCCAGGTTATTAAAAAATATTTACTCCCAGTGTTTTTTGCATTTCCTGTAGGGCGAAACGGTGAGCTTCCGGATCAAAACCGTTAACAGCCAACTGGTTTACAGTAACAGCGTAGTTTAGCATTCTTGCATCAGCGGCAGTGTAAAGCACACAAATATTGGTCACACACCCGGCCAGTTCCACTTCTTTTATTCCCAGTTCGCGCAAGGTTAAATCAAGATCCGTTCCGAAAAAAGCGCTGAACCGCCTTTTATAGATAACTTTTTCCCCGGCCAAAGGTTCAAGCGTTTCAATAACTTCCCCACCGTCTTCGCCTTCAAGTGCGTGGGGTGGAAACATATTGAACTCATGGTCATCGGCATAGTGGCGGTCACAAACATAGATAACCGGCAGTTGCTGCTGACGATAATATTTAAGTCTTTCTTTTACAGCCGGCACAAGTTGATCAGCGACAGACCCAATATACAGGGCTCCCTCCGGCTTTATAAAATCATTAAGCATATCAATTACCAGTAAGGCTTTCATCATGCTCCCCCCTTTACCGGTTAATACTATTCGCATGGCTATTCTACATTTAAGCCGGCAATCCCTCTATAGCTGAAGATTGCACTGCTTTTCTACTATGAAGTATAACAAAAAGTAAGCTGCCTGTAACGCCATGTAACACCAAATAAAAAAAGCCTGATCAACGATCAGGCTTTAGGAGCATTTGTATTCCTTAATTTTTCAAGATATTAATCAGGCTAAGCTTCCAGGCAATCTGCATTAAAGACCAACAGTCCGACGCAGCTCACCCTCATCAAAACTCAACTCAACGGTTTCTGTTAAGACATCAGCATAGCTAAATGATAACCTCTGGAAATAGTTGTTCTCATCTACCCTGACTATAAATATTGAAGGATAAATACTTTCCAGAACTCCTTCTTTTTCAAAGGTTTTTCGTCTGCCGCGGTTTGCCCGCAGTTTAATTTTTTCACCCAAATGGGTTTCTAGCTTCTTGCGGATTTCAAATAGGACATCTTTAGCCACCATTTAAAACCACCTTATATTTATTCTAAATATGAGTATATCACAATATTCGCCATTATGTCAAGAAATGGCGAGATTTAAGGCAGTAATCGGAGATGATAGGCCATATGGTTTAATAAGAGGTTATTTTGTAAAACGATCGGCAACAGTAGTGGCTCCGTATGAATCAGGCTTGATAAAAGCCTGGTATCCGCTACCAATTACCATCCCGACAACTTCTTTTATGATATCCCTGGTTTCGCCTTTTTCCCCAACATCGAGATGTATCTCCACATTAAGCTTTGTTTCACCATTTTGGGCCAATTGTTCCGTAAGGCGTGTAGCAACTTCAAGACTGAGAAAGGTTTCATAGTATATACGCTGGCGAAGACTTTCCATGTAGCGCGTTTTCTGCTTATGATAATAAAACCGCCCGCCTTTTCCGATGCGGTGAACTACAATTGCGGTTACAAAAATAACGCAGTCGTTTAGAAATGAGTGTGAGTCCGTGCCTATAATCAGCTTGTAAGAATCGTCGGGATATTTATTGGTAAAACCGACCAGGTCATCAAACAGCTCCTGAAAACTAATCTGCCCCATGGATGGGCTGGTAAAATACATCAGGTTTGCGACCTTTCAGAAGAATTTTATTTATCGTAATTATATGTGATGCCGGCTAACAATGCAAATTGTTCAACAGTTATGCTTTCCGGCCGATCTGCCTTATTTATTCCGGCCCGGTTCAATGCCTCTTCGGCAGCATCACGGCCTTTTTGCATATAGTTAACGAGATTGTTAAGAACAGTTTTACGTCGCTGCATGAACATACCCCTGACCAGGTCCCGAAAATGACTTTCTATTTTTCCCTCCACAAGTGGCTCTTTTGGTTTCAGGCGCAATACGGCTGATCCGACCTTTGGCCGGGGCCAAAATACTGTACCTGCCACATTGAATAATAATTCACTGTGACAATAATACCGGCACAAAACCGAAAGAGCGCTGTAGTCTTTATCTCCCGGCCCTGCAGTAAGCTTAAGGGCTACTTCTTTCTGAAACATAAGTACTGCGCTGTGAAACGGAAAAGCATCATTGAACAGGTTATGCATAAAAGGACCTGAAATAACGTACGGCAGGTTAGATACTAATTTTATCGATTTGCCGGCGCTAAACTCGTTTCCAATCAGACTGTTCCATTTAACCTTAAGAGCGTCTTCATTGATAATGCGCACATTTGGGAAAGGTTGGAGAACATTTTTAAGCATTTCGACTAACCCGCGATCTATTTCTATTACAAGCAGCTCGGCATTTTGCCGGGCAAAAGCCATGGTTAATGCTCCTGCACCAGGGCCTACTTCAATTATCTTGTCTCCTTCTTTAACATCAAGAGCGGCAGAAATTTTGCGCACTATATTTCCGTCAACCAGAAAGTTTTGGCCCCACTGTTTTTGAGGCTTTAAACCATAGTTTCCAAACAATTCCCTGATAACGCGGGGTGAAGTCAGATTTGGAGTTTCGCTCATTGGCTCACCGATTCCCGTAAAATAATACAAGCCTGCACCTTATTTTATAGCTAAGCGGCTAATACGGCAAACCCTCCGAAAGATATTGCTATAAATATTTTATTTATACTGAGTAATCACAAAAATTTAATGACAAATCAACATTTATGCTTTATAATATATTTTACAATAGTAATAATTTACCTGGTTAAGCATTTCGCACCCGGAAAGGAGGGCTGCCATCCTGACCGTTTTTTTCGAACTGTTTGCTTAAAAATTTTAAGGAGGCGTATTATCAGATGGCTGATTTAAAAACACTTCTTGATAGTCTCAACAAAAAGATAGAGGCGGCAGATCCGGCAAAAATGAAGGGCGTCACTGCAGTATACCAGTTTGATCTTTCTGGTGATAACGGGGGAGTATTTCATGCCGCCGTTGATGATGGCAAAGCTGATTTAGTTGAAGGGGCACACGATAATCCCAATATAACCATAAGCATGTCGGCTGATGATTTTGAATCAATGCTTGATGGAAAGCTTAATGCTACTTCCGCTTTCATGGCCGGCAAATTAAAAGTAAAAGGTGATATGTCGCTGGCTATGAAATTACAGAGCCTGCTGGGTTAAGTACTACTACCAGAGGCTTATAACGGCTTATCTCAAGCTTAAATAGACTAAAATATAAAGATAAAACAAAAAGGCGCTATCCCTGAACAGGATAGCGCCCGTTGTTTTTCATCAGTTAAAGTTAAACTATCCGGCTCGATCCACCAGGCTGTCAGAAAAAAGACGGATAGCATTCAGGTAAACCTGTCGTGATAATTCATCAAGATCAATATTGAGCTCCAGTGCCACTCTTTCGTAGGTAAGCCTGATGTATGAAGGTTCGTTCCGCTTACTGCGATAGGCCTGGGGCGGCAGGTAAGGCGCATCAGTTTCCAATAGCAGCCGGTTTGAAGGAATATGTTTTAACAGGTTACGCAATTGCTGGGAGCGCGGGTATGTGACCGGGCCGGCTATTGAGATGTAAAATCCGAGATCCAGAAAAGCTTCCAACTCTTCAAGATTACCGGCATAACAGTGCATTACCCCTACTGAAGCAGCAGGCAGGTTCTCCTCTTTAAAAACCTGCAGTGTTTCCTGATTGGCTTCACGGCTGTGTATGATCACCGGTTTATTAATACGGCAGGCCATCCGCAGCTGCTCGCGAAAAACCTGCTCCTGTTCTTTGCGGGGTGAAAGGTTGCGGTAAAAATCCAATCCAATTTCTCCCACCGCTAGAACTGTTTCACCGGAAGCAAGCTTTTCAAGACGTTCCAGCCAACCTTCAGCAACCTTGGCTGCACTATGCGGGTGGATACCTACTGATGCGCTAATCCAGGGATATTTTAAACTTAATTCGATCGAACGTTTTGAACTCTTCTCGTCGGCAGCTGCGTTTACTATGGCAGCAATACCGGCAGTTTCGGCCCGCTTAAGCACTGCATCAAAATCACGTCTGAATTGAGGAAAATCCAGGTGAGCATGAGTATCAACCAGCACTGTCATTTAACTGATCCTGCTTCCTGCAGGCATATCCCGATCAAGGGCGGTCAATGACAGGCTGCCGTCTTTAGCGGTAGCAGCCAGCAGCATCCCCTGGGATAATACTCCGCGTAGTTTGACCGGCTTCAGGTTGGCAATAAAAATAACCTTTTTCCCCGGGAGTTTTTCAGGCTCATAATATTCAGCAATTCCTGCTACAACCTGCCGTTTTTCACTCTCACCCAGGCTGACCTCAATTTTAAGCAGTTTATCCGATTTTGGAATTCTATCAGCTGTCAATATTTCGGCAACTCTTAAATCTATTTGTTGAAACTGCTCCAGCTTAATCAAATCATCTGATTCTTCAGTCTCAGTTTTTTTGCTCTCGTCAGCGAACGTCTGTCCCTGCCCACCCTGCATTTCCCTGATCTCAGCCTGCAGGTTTAAACGGGGAAACAGGTCTTCACCTCTGCTGATTTTCAAACCCGGTTTGATTACGCCCCACGTTGAAAGACTGGCCCACTCTTTCAACTGATCCTGGCCTTCCAGGTTAAGCTGTTCCCAGACCAGGCTTGGAGTGCGAGGCATAAAAGGCTGCAGCATAACGGAAATAAAGCGAATGCTTTCAATCAGGTTATAAAGTACTGTTCCCAGCCGCTTTTCGTCTGCCGGATCCTTAGCCAACTGCCACGGCATATTCTCATCAATGTACTTGTTACTGCGGCGAACAAGTTTCCATAGTTCAGCCAGGGCATCACTTGTTTTAAGTTGATCCATGTGTTCCCGGACCAATCCCGGAGTTTCATAAGCCAGTTCAATTAATTCGTTGTCGCTTTTTTCTTTTTCGGCAGCAGGCTCAGGAAGAACTCCATTAAAATATCTTTCGACCATGGTTAATGTTCTGCTAACCAGGTTACCTAAATCATTGGCCAAATCGGTATTAATCCTGGTAATGAAGTTTTCTAGGCTGAAAAGACCATCCTGCCCAAATGGAATTTCACGCAGCAGAAAATAACGCAGAGCATCTGATCCGTAACGACCGGCTAAAACCCTGGGGTCAATCACATTACCCTTTGATTTTGACATTTTTCCATCCTGCAGCATCAGCCAACCATGCCCAAAGACAGTCTTAGGCAGCGGCAAGCCGAGGGCCATTAAAAAGATAGGCCAGTATATGGTGTGGAATCTCAGGATATCCTTTCCGATCAGTTGAATATCAGCCGGCCAGAATTTATCAAGTTTACTGTTCTTTTCTCCATAACCAAGAGCAGTAATATAATTACTTAGTGCATCGAGCCAGACATAGATAACATGTTCAGGGTCAAAAGGTACAGGTATCCCCCACTGGAAAGAAGTTCTCGAAACACAGAGATCCTCCAGGCCCGGCTTGAGAAAATTATTAATCATTTCATTTTTTCTCGAAGGGGGCTGAATAAAATCAGGATTCTTTTCAATATGCTCCATTAACTGGTCTGCATATTTTGACATTCTGAAAAAATATGCCTCTTCAGCAATTAACTCTACATCGCGACCGCAGTCGGGACATTTTCCTTCTTCAAGTTGACGCTCTGTCCAGTACGCTTCACAGGGGGTGCAGTACCATCCCTCGTACTTTCCTTTATATATATCACCCTGTTCAAAGAACCTGGTAAATATTGCTGCAACCTTTTTTTTATGCCTGTCTTCTGTCGTTCTGATAAAATCATCGTATGCTATATCAAGATCCTGCCATAGCTCCTTGATCCAGGAAACAATTTCATCAACAAACTCAATCGGTTTTTTTCCTGAAGCATCAGCCTGCCGCTGAATCTTTTGCCCGTGTTCATCTGTGCCCGTTAAAAACCAGACATCAAACCCTGTTAATCTTTTAAAGCGGGCCATAGCATCTGCTGCTACTGTAGTATATGAATTACCCACATGAAGCTTGTTGCTCGGATAGTATATCGGTGTTGTTATATAAAACGTTTTTTTCTCTGCCACTTTCAGGCCTCCCAGGTGCTGCAAATGATGAAGTAATTATATCAGAGCAGCCCTTACTGTCAAGGAAAGATCAATAAAAACAGGGCTGCAGCAGAATAGTATTAGTATGCAACAAATTTGATAATCTGTCACCTTTGGATAGTATTCTTAATCATGTAATATTCTTGTAAAGTTGAGTATATAGGGAAAATACCTATTGACTTACCATGTCAATTACTGGTATAATATCGGAACCAGCCTTGCTCCATATTGAAGAAAAGGAGGAAATGTCTTGAAATCAACAGGGATTGTTAGAAAAGTAGACGAATTGGGTAGAGTAGTAATCCCTATCGAATTAAGAAGAACTCTTGGTATTGAAGTTAAAGATGCCCTTGAGATTTATGTCGACGCAGAAAAAATTATTCTTAAAAAATACGAACCAGCCTGTCTTTTCTGTGGTAATGCAGACAATGTTAAACACTTCGGAAACCGGATTGTCTGCCGGGAATGTATTGATAAACTGGCAAAAGACTAGCTGTATCGTTAGTTAAAAGTTTCAGAAGCGCGGTATTACACCGCGCTTCTGCTATTATCAGGAACATATACAAATCAAGGGCGATCCACTTCCTCCAAAGGAAACTCCCGAATATAACCTGATTCCTGCAGCTTTACAGTAACTACTTTTTTCTTTTTATTTATTTCTTTTACTTCACCTTCTCCATCAGGAGTTACAACAAGCTCACCCTGTTTCGGCATATCTTCCTGTAAGTCTTCATAGGCGCTGGCTTCAAACCGAAGGCAGCACATCAGCCTTCCACAGACACCCGATATCTTGGTCGGGTTCAAGGATAAATTCTGCCCCTTGGCCATGCGAATTGAAACCGGTTCAAATTCTTCAAGAAATGTGGAGCAGCAAAAAGCGCGCCCGCAGGGGCCGATACCACCTTTTATCTTGGCCTCGTCCCGCACTCCAATTTGTCGCAGCTCAATCCTGGTTTTGAAAATAGAAGCCAGGTCTTTAACCAGCTCCCGAAAATCGACTCGCTCTTCTGATGTGAAGAAAAAAATAATTTTATTGCGATCAAATGTATACTCAACCCCAACCAGCTTCATGTCAAGGCCGTGTTCAGCTATTTTTTGCTGACAGCGGCTAAATGCAACTGCCTCCTTTTGCCTGTTTTCCTCCACTTTTCGCCTGTCATGATCTGTGGCAACACGCACAACTTTTTTTAAAGGCAAAACCAGGTTTTTTTCAGGCACATCCCTGACCGGAATAACAACATTACCGATTTCCTGACCGCGGGCTGTCTCCACAACAACCTGGATCCCCATTTGCAGATCTTCTGAATTAGGTTCGAAATAATATGTTTTGCCGGCTTCTTTAAAACGTATACCAACAACATTAGGCATTAAGAAAGCCTCCTCTGCAGCATGATAAGCGTCTTTTCCATTAAAAGACGACGGTTGACATTTGTTTTAACGAGTTCATATACAGTACTATTGAGCAGAATAACCGCCTCTTCCAACCCCTCAGAAGAAACAGCTTCTGTCCACACAGCAGGTTTTTCCATTCCCAAAGTAAAATCGCCGCTGCGGCATAAATTTTGCATAAGAGCATCACGGTAAAGAAGAACCACCAGATCAAGCAGAAGAACCAGATCATCTCTTTCCGCCAGGGTTGCCGCCCAGTTCAAAAGCTGAACGGCAGAATCGTGATCGATGGCAATATTGTAAGCAAGGGTTTTTGCTTCCTTAAACCGGTCATCAAAACCTTCATCTTCAGCCATTTTAAACGCATACCCAGGCAACCCACCACTTAAACGGGCAAGTAATTCTGCTTTCTCTCCATGCGCCTTCTCGTTAGCGACTAAAAGATTATAAATTTGTTCACAATCCAGGGGCAGCAGATGATAACGGCGGCATCTGGATAAAATAGTATCAAAAACAGCCCTGGGCTGTTCAACCAACAGAATAAAGGTAAGACCATCCGGGGGATCTTCAAGAATTTTAAGTAGCGAAGATGAGGTCTCACCGGTCATAGCTTCAGCATGATCGATAAGACAAACTTTTTCTGCTCCGCCCAGGTAAAACCGATCCCGTACGTTTTTAAACTGTTCCGTTTTAAGTTTTTTCTTGTCTGGAGCCAGATAATAGAATTCAGGATGGTTATCGCTATTAAAGCTGCGACAGGAATTACAGGTCATGCAGGGCTTGATGCCATCGTTTTCCGGGCATAATATGGCCTGGGCAAGCAGTTTGCCCCAGCTGGTTTTACCACTGCCGGAAGGTCCGCAAAGCATAACAGCATGGCTTAAAGTATCACTCTTTATCGCTGCAGATAAGAGTGATCTTAATTCATCCTGTCCTTCAAGCTGGTTATACGACATTCATATCAACTTCTCTCCATACCATGAAGCGATTGTTCAATTAAAGCCCAAATCTTTTCATGAATCATTTCCCTGTTTTCGGTTGCATCAATCAAAGCAATCCTCTGCGGTTCTTTTCCGGCTAATTCAAGATAACCCTGGCGCACCCTGCAGTGGAAATAGTAATCTTTACTTTCCATACGGTCTTTTTCCCCGGTTCTCCTGGCCTCCGCTTCTTCCACTGGAAGATCGAGTAATACAGTAAGGTCAGGAACCAACCTCCTAGTAGCCTGATCATTTAAAAGCCGGATCCAGTTAAGATCCGCTCCTCCCCCGTAGCCCTGGTAAGCCATAGTTGAGTCGGCAAATCGATCACAAAGAACCAACTTCTCATCCTTCAGGGCCGGTATTAAAACCTGTTTTACTAATTCAGTTCGCGCTGCCATGTAGAGCAGCAGTTCTGCTTCCAGGGAAAGAGAAAGACGGTTATCCAGCAAAACCTGCCGCACAGCTTCTCCAACAGATGTTCCTCCCGGCTCTCTCAACGTAATGAAGTCAATATCACACTGCTTAAATCGCTGAACAAGCATTTCAGCCTGTGTCGATTTGCCACAGCCATCAATGCCTTCCAGGGTTATAAACAAACCGCCCGTAAAGAACCCTCCTTCCGCTTGGTTGCCGACTGTTCTTTTTTCGCAAACAATGATCCTTTACCGGCTTAAAAAAGCCGCAGGCTTTGCTGTCCTGCGGCTTCCGGTTCAGTCGCAACCAATCAGAAACTGTAATTTGGAGCTTCCTTGGTAATCTGCACACCGTGAGGGTGGCTTTCCTTGAGCCCAGCTCCTGAAATACGGATAAACCGGGTTTTCTGCTGCAATTCTTCGATAGTTGTAACTCCGCAATAGCCCATACCGGCCCGTAAGCCGCCGGCCATCTGAAAAACCATGTCACCTACTGTACCCCTGAAAGGCACCCTGCCTTCAATACCCTCCGGGACAAGTTTCTGTTCATATTCCTGAAAATAACGGTCTCTCGACCCTTCCTTCATCGCTCCCAGGGATCCCATTCCCCGGTAGACTTTGTAAGAACGCCCCTGAAATATTTCAAACTCACCGGGACTTTCTTCAGTGCCTGCCAGCAAGCTGCCTATCATAACATTAGAAGCCCCGGCAGCCAGGGCTTTTGTAATGTCTCCTGAAAATTTTATACCACCATCAGCGGTTACAGGCACATCAAGCTCCTTTCCTGCCCGCGCAGCCTCATATACTGCAGTTATCTGGGGCACACCAATCCCGGCAATCACCCGGGTAGTACAAATCGAACCAGGTCCCACACCCACCTTAACAGCGTCGGCTCCGGCTTTAATCAAATCGCGCGCACCCTCAGCCGTTGCAATGTTACCACCCATCAGGTCGACATCCGGGCACAGCTGTTTTATTTCTTTAACCGTATCCAGGACAGACTGTGAATGTCCATGGGCTGAATCAACTACAATAAGATCTACCCCTGCTTCTACCAGCGCTTCTGCCCTGGTCACAGCATCGCGGCCAACTCCAACAGCAGCAGCTGCCAGTAACCGGCCGTTGCTATCTTTAGATGCCCTGGGATATTGAATGGTTTTTTCAATGTCTTTTATGGTGATCAGCCCTTTCAGGTTAAACTGATCATCTACTATCGGAAGTTTTTCTATCTTATGCCGTCTCAGGATCTCCTGGGCTTCCTGCAGTGTGGTTCCCACCGGAGCCGTAACCAGTTTTTCCTGGGTCATTGCCTCACCAATGGGCCGGGAATAATCTTCTTCAAAACGCAAATCCCTGTTGGTAATAATACCGACCAGTTTTTCGCCCACGGTAACCGGGACCCCTGAAATCCGGTAACGTTCCATCAAAGCAGCAGCATCATTAAGGGTATTATCAGGGCCGAGCCTGAAAGGATTGGTAATAACCCCGTGTTCAGATCGTTTTACTTTATCAACCTCTTCAGCCTGCTTTTTAATGGTCATATTTCTGTGAATAACGCCTATACCGCCTTCACGAGCCATGGCGATTGCCATTCTCGATTCAGTAACCGTATCCATTCCGGCAGAAAGCAGCGGCATATTCAGTTTAATATTGCGACTCACCCTGGTCGTTAAATTAACATCGCGGGGCAGTACCATGGAGTGAGCCGGAACCAGCAGCACGTCATCAAAGGTTAAACCTTCCCAGGAAAATCTCTCACCCTGCAAAACAAAAACCCCCCGAAAGAATAGTCTACTCGCAATTGTAATGATCATAACAAACGGCCCAGGCAGTGTCAACAACAGCCGGTTGGGCAACCGTTAAAGACAAACAATCAGGCAGGATAAAACAAGGTGCTGGACGAATATAAAAAGTAAGGCAGGTGAAAGGAGCACAAAATTGCCTTACATTGTAATTGATCAACAAAAAATTTACTACGCAGGCGATTTAAAGCGTCCGGGAATTCCCGTAATTTTTTGCCATGGTTCCGGAGGCAGGCACCAGCACTGGCTTTTCCAGCTAAAAGGAATCAAGGATGTTGCCAACCCGCTGGCAGTCGACCTTCCGGGGCATGGGAGGTCTTCAGGCAAACCCCTGAACACGGTAGCTGCATATCGTGATTGGATTTGTCGCTTTAAAGAAACTGCCGGTATTGAAAAATTCATTCTGGGAGGCCACTCTCTCGGTGGAGCAATTGCCCTCGCTTATGCGCTGCAATACCCTGACCAGCTTTTAGCTTTAATTTTGGCAGGTACGGGCAGTCGCCTGAAAGTACTTCCCTCTTTCCTTGAAGCACTGGAGCAAGGCTTTATTCCCCCGGCATTTTCTGATTATCTATACGGTTCGGAAGCCTCCCACGAAATGCGCAAAAGTGGCAGGAAGGAAGTCCTTGATACAAAACCGGAACAATATCACGCTGATCTCAGTGCCTGTAATAACTTTGATGTTATGAAAGAACTTCACCACATTTCCTGCCCTGCATTGATTATATGCGGCAGTGAAGATCAACTCACCCCACTCAAATACAGCAAATACCTTGAAGAAAATCTTGCCCTTAGCAGCCTCAGGGTAATCCGCGGGGCTGGCCATATGGTTATGCTGGAGAAGCCGGAAGAGGTCAACCAGGCTATCAGTGAATTTATCGACAAATACTTTCCCGAACCAGCTCGACAAAGTAAGCTAAATCTCTAAATAACAGGTTATAGAAAGGAAAAGATATGGAAAATAAGGGTAGTTATTTTAATCTTGATGAAACCTACAGGCAGGCAGCCGTGGAATTTGCCAATCTTAACCCGGGGGAAGCAGCAGAAAAGGCCGGTGCAGACTATAACTCTGAAAGTAATACTGTTGCTGTCAGGTTTATCGATACCGTTTATTCTGTGAACCACCCGGAAGCAGAGGTAAAAGATCCTCATGGCAATAAAGCTTCTGTTTATATAGCCATACTGATTCTCCACTACCTGGTAAATGCCGGCGGGGCTCCCCTCACCGGACGCTGGATTTCTTTCAGACACCTGCCTGGTGGCGATATTTATATTGACCCTTTTCAAAAACGGGCAGTATTGCCTTTTTTAAAAACTTTTGGTAATACGCCGGAAAAATTTCTTGAAGCAGCTTTAAAACTGGGAGGAGAAAAAGTGGAACAGAGCGGAATCAGTGTGGTAGTTAAAACCTTCCCCCGGGTGCCTATCTGCTTCACCATCTGGCCCGGTGACGATGAATTGCCCGCTTCGGCTACCATTCTTTTTGATGAAACAGCCCCGGATTACCTGCCGACTGAAGATTATGCCCACCTGCCGGCGATGGTCAACGGGGCTATGAAAAGCAAGCTGGGTTCCTGAATAATTGACTTTACATTTCCCTGCGCCCGTCAAGAGCCCTGCTCAGGGTTAAATCATCGGCATATTCAATATCACCACCAACAGGCAAACCAAAGGCTATCCTGGTTATCCTGACAGTATACTTTTTAAGCATCCTGGCCAGGTAGCCCGCAGTGGCATCACCTTCCACGTTCGGGTTGGTTGCAATAATCACTTCTTTTATTCCTTCTTCCGCCACCCTTTTATCCAGCCGGTCGAGCTTCAACTCCTCGGGTCCGATACCATCAAGCGGGGATAAAGCACCATGCAGAACATGATAGAGCCCCCTGAACTGACCGGTTCTCTCCAAAACTATAACATCGCGCGCTTCCTGGACTACACATATAAGCGAACGGTCACGTTCGGCATCACTACAGTAAGAGCATCCCCCTGTTTCCGAGAGGGCTCCGCAGTCGGGACAAAAAACAAGGTTGTCTTTAGCCCCGACCATAGCCCTGGCAATATCAACCACATCTTCGCGTGGCAGCCCAAGCAAATAGAAAGCCAGCCTCTGGGCAGTCTTCGGCCCGATACCAGGGAAACGGCACAGTACTTCCACCAGGTTTTTTAAAGCTGAAGGATAAGCCATGACAAAAACCGCCTTTTCAGGCTGTTTAGAACATTCCGGGGGGAAGGTTTAGGCCTCCGGTTAACTTCTGCATCTCAGAAGCAACCATTTCATCAACCCGGTTAAATGCTTCATTAACAGCCGCAACTATCATATCTTCGAGCATTTCTTTATTATCTTCACCCAGTGCTTCAGGATCTATCTGCAGCGAAATCAGCTGTTTCTGGCCATTGGCAACCACTCTAACCGCGCCCCCTCCGCTGGAACTTTCAACGGTTTGCCGCGATATTTCATCCTGTACGCGGCTCATCTCTGCCTGAGCCTTTTGTAACTGCTTCATCATTTTAGCCATATTTCCATTTGCCATTTAATGTTCCTCCTTGTCATCAGTATCAATCACCTTACCACCAAAAATATCGATAGCCTCTTCCACTCCAGATCTTTTTTTCTCTTTCTCCTTTGTGGGAGGCTTTATCTTTTCTTCCTCATCAAATTGTTTAATATTCTCAGGAACAGGAGCGTTGCTTTGAACCGGCTCTTCTTCAGCCGACGGCTTTCTTTCAACCTCCACCTGTCCCAGTTCAGCTTTCAGCTCCATATCTTCGCGACAAAAAGCGGTTAACACCGCTTCAACCAGTTTTCGATGATTATCACCCATCAACCTTGCCTGATGAACCTGGTATTCAGGAGCATATGTCACAATAACCCTGCGGCCGGTACATCCGGTCAATTGAGCAGGTTCAAGCCAGGCTGCCGTGGTTTTTTGCCTTTTTTTAATTTCATTCAGCAGGCGGGGCCAGGCCTCTTTCAATGCATCGAACCTCTGGTCGGCAGAAATGCCGCCTTCGTCGGCATGCACTTCCCGCGGGGAATCTTCCTTTGGTTTATCGCTTTCCGACTGCAATTTTTTTAAGTCTTGAGAGCTCTTCAAAGCGGTGGCTGCTGCAGTTTTTTCAGGTTCTTTCTTCTTCGCAGTTACAGCCTGGCCATCGCCTGCAGCTTTGCTCTTATCTTCACTGTCACCATAATGGAGGGTGTCAGATGGTTTCAGACGTCCGTGCAAAAGCCTGACCATTCTGATAAACATAATTTCCATAATATACTGTGGAAAATGGGCATGCCGCAGTTCAGCGCCGGTTTCATGCAGCAATTCAACCAAGTCAAGCAGGGTGGTTTGATCAATATTACCCCTCTGTTTATCAATTATCTGATCATAACCATGCGTAGAAATCTTTTTTTTGCGATCATTCAGACTTCCGGCAAGAAGCAGCCTGCTAAAAACATATGTTAAATCCCTTTGAAACAGCTGAAGATCACGTCCGCTGTATACGATCTGCTTGATCATGGATAAACCACTGTCAAGATCATTGTCAACCAGAGCACTGACAATAGTGTCTATATAATCTGATTTCGTGGCCCCAGTAACAATTCGTACCTGTTCGGCTGTGATTCTTTCATCTCCGTAAGCTGCACACTGTTCAACAATGCCGAGCGCATCCCGCAGAGAACCTTCGGCTAGCCGGGCGATCAAATCGACAGCTTCACCTTCAGCATGCCATTTTTCCTCTTCTAAAACCTGCTCTAACCTCATCCTGATCTGCTCGACAGTAAGTAGGTGAAAATCAAATCTCTGACAGCGCGATACAATGGTTGCCGGCAAACGTGACGGATCTGTTGTCGCTAAAATAAAAACAACATTGGGAGGTGGTTCTTCAAGGGTTTTTAAAAAAGCATTTGCAGCTTCCGGAGTCAACATATGAGCTTCATCAATTATATAAACCTTGAAACGCGATTCTCCGCTGGCAAAACGGGTTCTTTCCCTTAAATCACGGATTTCATCAATACCCCTGTTCGATGCCGCATCCATTTCAATTACATCAATAGAGACGCCTGCGTAGATATTCTGACAGGAACTGCATTTGCCGCATGGTTCGTCTGTTGGATACTTGGCACAATTCATCGCCCTGGCAAATATTTTTGCAGCTGTAGTCTTACCTGTTCCCCGTGGGCCACAAAAAAGATATGCATGAGCCAGCCTTTCCTGAAGCAAGGCATTTCTCAGGGTTTGAGTTATATGCTCCTGGCCAATCATATCGGCAAAAGTCAGCGGACGACGGCGCCGGTAGAGACTCTGGTAAGACAATTAAAAAGCACTCCTTATAATTTGTTGATCAGCATCTTACTATTTTAGTACTGCAACTTTATTTAATGCAGCATGAGCCCTGTCCAGATTTTCGCATTTTACCATTATATAATCTGTATCGTAGGTTGATATTGTAAAAACAGGTATGCCGGCTTCTGCCAGAGGCTTCAGTAAAGCAGCAAGTATTCCGGTCAGACCGAAATCAAGCGGTCCTTCAACTTTGTAAATACGAAATGGTTTCTCGGAAGAATAGCTGGCGGGGATAATATCATCCCGGCAAACCAGGGATATCTCTTCTGACGTTATTGTAACCGAATAGAATCCGCGGCCGGGCCGGGGTAACTCCTGAAGAGGGGTTTTGATATCCAGTCGGCATACTCCTAAATTATCGGGAAGTAATGTTAAAGTCAGCTTTTTCATAAATATTAAGGCCGTGCACCTGCCTTTGACAGCTATTCCCAGACGCTTCCCGGGCAGTAAGCTCCAACCCGGCAGCCCCGTGGCACCCGCAAAAACTCACTTACCGCTGCTTCCTTCCGGACCTGACGGGGTTCATGAGCTTGCGCCGCACGGGACCGGGTCTTCAACACCACTTAACCGGAGCAGGCCCTGAAAATAGGCGGCCGGGGGCAGGAATTAAACCCCGCTATAGCGGATTGCGGGTTCAGGACACCGCTACCTCCCCGTCTAGCACGGCCAAATCAAGAAAATGGCGGAGAGAGAGGGATTCGAACCCTCGAGACAGGGTTTTGCCCCATCTACTCGCTTTCCAGGCGAGCGCCTTCGACCAACTCAGCCATCTCTCCACGCCTTCAGCATTGTTAGCTTCACGGCTTATTATACAATGAAAAGAAAGCTCTTTCAACTGCCGGTTCCGACAGATCCATTCTGCCGGTTTAACTTCTTCTGCACTGGTTAACTGCACTGCCAGTTCCTTTAATTAAAAGTAATTTTATAAAAAGAGCAGGGCTGCCCCTTTTGGGGCAGCCCTGCATTTTGAACGATTATTCCTCTAAAAACAAACTAAACCAGGATCTGTTTTCTCTACTCCTCGATATACACATCCTGCAGCATGAAGATACGGGCCGGGGTAAGGTAGAAGTTTTGTACACTGTTATTTACTCCGGTTAAATCTTCAATATGCAGCAGATAAAGCATCGGTGCCTGTTCTACCAGCATTTCCTGGGCTTCACGGTAATACTGGGCTCGCAGGTCGGGATCCGATTCCTGGCGTCCGAGATCGAGCAGCTCATCAACTTCATCATTCCTAAAGAAAGAACGGTTACCGGGCGCGCCCACATTACTGGAATGGAACAGGGCGTACATGGCGTAGTCGGCATCAAGAGTCGGGGTTGACCAACCGAGAATAAACATCTCGTGGCCCCCTTCTGCTGTTCCGTCAAGGTAAGCACCCCACTCAAGAACTTCAATGCTGACATTAATGCCAATTTCACTCAGCCTGGACTGAACATATTCGGCAATTTGAATCCGAGCCGGATTATCATTGGTCCAGATGATTGTATCAAAGCCGTCGGCATAACCGGCTTCAGCCAGTAGTTCCTTAGCCCGATCAACATCGTAGGGGATTGCTGAAACCGAGGGATCATAACCGAAAACGCCGGGTGCAATCGGCCCGACTGCCGGAATGGCTGTTCCTTCGTATATTCCATCAATAATCTCATCCTTATTAATAGCCATGGAAACAGCCTGGCGAACACGCACATCATCATATGGAGCTTTATCGCAGTTAAAACCGATATAGGCCAGCGAAGTGCTTGACTGGACGTTCAGATAGGCATTAGCCATACCATCAACGCGTGATGCGTCGCTGGGCTGAATCGGGTCAGCTATGTGAGCATAGCCGGTTTCAAGCTCCGATAAACGGGTCAGGTCTTCCGGAACAACTTTAAAGGTTACGCTATCCAGTTTGGCCGGTTCACCCCAGTAGTCATCGTTACGAACCAGCTTAATTTCACTGCCCGGTTCCCAGTAGTCAAGCTTGAAGAAACCGGTTCCGCTTGGGTTCTGTGAAATGTAGGATCCGGGTTCATTGCCTGCAGCCATTTCGGCATAATCTGCTTCAATAGCAGGCAGACTAACCAGGGCACCTCCGCTGTGGGCCAGGTGGGCAGGCAGCGGGGCAAAGGGAAACTCGGTTACAAACTGCACCGTGTAGTCATCAACAACAATAACTTCCTCAATCATTGAAAAGAGGAAAAGACGCGGTGAAGCAACATCAGGATCAAGCAGACGCTTGAAATTAGCATTCACCACTTCGGCGTTCAAATCCGAACCGTCATGGAATTTAACTCCTTCACGCAGCGTAAACTGCCAGGTTAAATCATCAATCGCTTCCCACTCTGTGGCCAGCAAAGGTTGCAGCTCACTGTCCCGGTCGAAAACAACCAGGGATTCATAAATATTGTAAGCTACGTTACTGGAAGGCACATCGTTGGAGCCATGAGGGTCAAGGGCAACAGCATCTGATAAAGTAGCTATGATCAAATCACCGCTGGTTCCTTCCACAACTCCGGGTTCTTCCCCTTCAGGGGCTTCGCCGGTCGGAGCTTCTTCAGTCGGGCCGCAGGCCGCGAGCAGTAGTACCACCGACAGTAAAAGCACTGCAAACAAGTAAAGCTTGTTAATCTTCATTTTATAGTCCCCCCTAATTAATAGAGATATTTAGTGCTGCAAACATAGTTATATAATGAAAAAAGCTGTATTGTGTAGTGGAATTAGTAAAAACATAACTATAAGAGTGCAGCATAGATGATTATACTATATAATAGTATTATTTGAAAAGGTTTTAGTTTTACCATGATAATTCCACCAATAGGATAAATCCATTTTAGATAGGGGGATGATTCCCTTTGAACAGCCCTGCACCTCCAACGCCGGAGAGCGTCATACTTGAAACTAAAGGTTTTTCAAGAACCCAGATGTTTTATAAAAGACTGAAAAAAAACAGGGCGGCGATGGTCGGCGGATTATTAATTCTTTTTTTTATCATAGTTGCTATTGTCGGACCATCCTTCACCGTTTATGACCCGACGAAAGTCGATTACTCTATTAAACTGCTGAGCCCTTCTTCAACACACTGGCTTGGTACGGATCACAACGGTCGTGATATATTCACCCGCCTGATACACGGTATGTCAATCACTCTTTATATCGGCTTTTTATCGGTACTGGTTGGCCTGGTAATCGGGGTGCCGCTGGGCATAGTGGCCGGGTATTACGGAAAAGCAGTTGACAGTATAATCATGCGCTTTATTGATATTCTGCTCGCTTTCCCAGGCATACTGCTGGCCATTGCCCTGGTCAGCGTTCTCGGGGGTAACATTAACAACGTTATCATTGCAGTCGGTATATTTTCCATTCCCGGCTTCGCCCGCATAGTTCGCGGCTCTACAATGGCCGTGCGCAAACTGGAATATATTGATGCAGTCCGTGCCCTGGGTGCCGGGGACTTACGCATTATCACCCTGCACATTCTACCCAACATTTTATCGCCGATCATAGTGCAGGCCACAATTAGAATCGCTTACGCTATTCTCATCGCCAGCGGCCTTTCTTTCCTCGGACTGGGTGCTCAGCCTCCCACGCCGGAATGGGGGGCCATGCTAAGCCAGGGACGCAGTTACATGTTCGATCACCCCCACGTTGCCCTGTATCCGGGGTTAGCTATCCTGACTGTCGTTCTGGCTTTCAATATTTTTGGAGACGGCCTGCGGGATGCCCTGGATCCCAAGATGAAGGCTTAGAAAAGAGGTGCCTGGATGCTACAATTTATAGTCCGCAGATTAATACAGACCATCCCTGTTGTTTTAGGAGTTACCATCCTGGTTTTTTCACTGATGCACCTCATTCCCGGTGACCCGGCCCAGATAATGGCCGGAGAAGCTGCACCTGATGCCCAGGTTGAAGCAATCAGGGAAAGACTGGGGCTGAACGATCCGCTGCATGTGCAGTATGGAAAATATATGAGCAACTTACTCCAGGGTGACCTGGGGCAGTCTATACGCAGCAGCCGCCCCGTAGTAGATGAAATTAAAGCACGCTACTGGACCACCATGCAGCTGGCAATCTATAGCATGGCCCTCAGCGTATTCATCGGACTAATCGCCGGTATTGTATCGGCAGTTCGTAAATACAGCCTTCTTGACTCACTGTTAATGATCATCGCCCTTTTTGGACTTTCTATGCCAAACTTCTGGCTTGGATTGATGCTGATCAAGTACGTTGCTATAGAGCTGGTCCTGGTCCCTCCTTCAGGGTGGGGCACCTGGCAACAGTCAATCCTTCCTATAATTGCCCTGGGAACAGCCGGTGCCGCCATCATAGCCAGGATGACACGTTCCAGTATGCTTGATGTAATCAACCAGGATTATATCCGCACTGCCCGGGCCAAGGGTTTAAAAGAGCGTATTGTTATTTACAAACACAGCCTTAAAAATGCCCTTATACCTGTTGTAACAGTTGTCGGTATTGAAATAGGGCTGCTATTATCCGGTACTGTGATCACCGAAACAGTTTTTGCCATAAACGGCATGGGCCGGCTGGTAATTGATGCAATCAGGTCCAGGGATTTTCCCCTGGTCCAAGGTATAGTATTAGTATACGCATTAACTTTTGTTGTAGTAAATATGCTTGTTGATATTTCTTACCGGTACCTGAACAAGCGAATTGATATTAATTAAGAACCTGTCAGTTGAAAGAGGTGCATATTATGAAAAATACCACGCCAATTCTGCAGATTAAGAACTTGCAAACTCATTTTTTAACAGATGAAGGCCCGGTAAGAGCCGTTGACGAGGTAAGCCTCGATATTCCCAAGGGCTCTACCGTCGGCATCGTCGGCGAATCAGGCTGTGGAAAAAGCGTGATGGCCCTGTCGATCCTGCAGCTTCTTGAAGAACCGGGGAAAATAGTAGGCGGCGAGATAATATTTAACGGAAAAGACCTGGCAAAGCTGACCGAAAAAGAAATGTATAACATCAGGGGCAATCAAATTTCGATGATTTTCCAGGAACCGATGACCTCCCTGAATCCGGTCTTAACTATTGGCGAACAAATCAGCGAATCTTTCCGGATACACCAGAAAATGAGATCCGGAGAAGCCCGCTTAAAATCTGTAGACATGCTAAAGCTCGTCGGCATTCCTTCTCCTGAGAAAAGAATAAATCACTATCCTTTTGAGCTGTCAGGCGGCATGAGGCAAAGGGTCATGATCGCCATGGCCCTGGCCTGTGCCCCGGACCTGCTCATAGCTGATGAGCCAACAACTGCCCTAGACGTTACAATTCAGGCTCAAATTCTGGAACTGATTAAAGAATTGCAGTTAAAACTGGGTATGTCTGTTATATTTATCACTCATGATCTCGGTGTTGTTGCCGAAACATGCAGTTATGTTGCGGTTATGTACTGCGGCAGCATTGTAGAATATGCCGATGTCGACACATTATTTAACCATCCCAGGCATCCCTATACTGTTGGCCTTTTTAATTCACTACCGCGCCCCGATATAGATATGGATGAACTTGAAGCGATCAGCGGATCTGTTCCCAGCCCGGCAGCTATGCCGGCAGGTTGCCGTTTCGCCCCGCGCTGCCCTCATGCTGCAGAGATATGTATGACTGAACAACCCGGTCTTTCCGAAACAACAGGTGGAAACCTGGTTCGCTGCTGGGTCTATACAGATCGGTGGGAAGGCACAAGAGAGGTGAAACTTCGCAGTGAATAATGAACTGCTTTCAGTGAAAAATTTAAAGATGTATTACCCGATCAAGGGCGGTTTTCTGGGTCGCACGGTTAACCACGTTAAAGCTGTGGATGATATTTCATTTACAGTCAGGGAGGGTGAAACAGTCAGCCTGGTAGGCGAATCAGGCTGCGGCAAATCGACCGCAGGCCGGGCTATATTACACCTTGAGAAACCAACTGCCGGAGAAATCATTTTTGACGGTGTTGACTTAACTACCCTTGGAAAAAAAGAAATGCGCAAAATGAGAAAAAAAATGCAGATTATTTTTCAGGATCCATATGCATCAATTAACCCCAGGCAAACCGTTTCACAGGTACTGCAGGAAGCGCTGCATATTCAGAATGTAGTTGCTCCCGGAGAAAGGAAAAAACGCGCAATCGAATTACTGGAAACAGTAGGGCTGGCTTCTTACCAGGCTGATCGTTTCCCCCATGAATTCAGCGGGGGCCAGCGGCAGCGTGTGGGTATTGCCAGAGCTCTCTCGTTGAATCCTAAGCTGGTAATATGCGATGAAGCAGTTTCGGCGCTTGATGTTTCAATCAGGGCCCAGATTTTAAACCTGCTGAAAAACCTGCAGCGCGATTTTAAATTAACCTACCTGTTTATATCCCATGATCTCGGGGTCGTTCGCCATATTTCCGACCGGGTTATTGTCATGTATTTGGGGCGCATCATGGAAGTTTCTGACAAACATACTCTTTTTGAAGCTCCGCGTCACCCGTACACCAGGGCTCTGCTCTCGGCTATACCAATCCCCATGCCGGGCAAAAAAAAGGAGCGGATGATGCTGGAAGGCGATGTTCCCTCGGCTATTGACCCGCCTGAAGGGTGCCGTTTCCATACCCGCTGTCCTTTTGCCGGGGAAAAGTGCCGAAATGAAATACCCGAACTGAGGCCTGTTTCAGAATCGCCGGAAAAGCATCTATGCGCCTGTCATTTTTTTGAAGATATATACCTCGCCAACAAAATAAACGGAGAATAATAAAGGCCCCCTGAGACGTATAACCGGTCAACAGGAAAGAAGGAACAAAAATGAGGAAAATACCACTTGATGCTGCCAGACCCGGCATGATCCTGGCAAAAGATGTATACGGCAGCATGGGACAAACACTCCTTAAAACCGATAATACCCTTAAACCCCGCTACCTGACCTACCTCGAGCAGGCCGGAATCGAGTATATATACGTTAAAGATCTGCGCATCAAGGATGTAGTGGTCGATGATCCGATCACCGACCGGACCAGGTATGAAGCACGAACAATGGTCAGGGAAATAACCAGCGGTTTAAAGGCCTCTGAAAGACAGGGTAAAATTGCTAAAAGCATTAACGTAGGTAACTGGGACATCCTGAACACGGTGAATAAAATTGTCGATGAGCTGCTTGAAAACAGGGATATCATGGTGCAGCTGGTGGACATCCGGTCTAAAGATAATTACCTCTTTGCCCACAGTGTTAACTGCGCCGTGATGGCCACCCTGGTGGCGAAAAAAATGAAGATGAAAGTTAAAGAACTGCGCTGGATAGCCACCGGCGCTCTCTTTCACGATTTAGGAATGATTGCCATAGCAGATGAAATAGTCAGTAAACCCGCTGAGCTGACCGAAGCTGAATATAAGGAAATTAAAAAGCACCCCCTGCTGGGCTATGAAATATTCAAGCTTACAGATATTTTCGATGCCCGGGCCGGTGCGGTGGTTCTCCAGCATCATGAGCGTTTTCAGGGCCAGGGCTACCCGCGGGGGCTAAAAGGTAAAGAGATCAGCACCCTGGCCCAGATTACCGGCATCGCCGACGTTTACGACGCCCTTACTTCAGACCGGCCATACAGAAAGGCCTATAAACCTCATGAAGCGGTGGAAATGCTCCTCTCCTGGGGGGAAGAATACTTTGATGTAACCATTTTGCAGCACTTTCTCTCCGTAGTCGCCGCTTATCCGATCGGCTTCCACGTTTTGTTAAGCAACGGGGAAAGCGGCCTGGTTATTGATAACAACCCCGGTTTTACCTTAAGGCCGGTAGTAAGAATACTATATAAAGACGGCGAAACAATTTCGCCCCTGGAAGAACCTTACGACCTTGACCTCTCCCAGGTGCTCGACCTGACTATTGAAAAAGTGCTCGACGAAAATTAACCTGCACCGCCAACCACATGCGCCCGTAGCTCAGCCCGGATAGAGTAACTGACTTCGAATCAGCAGGCCGCAGGTTCAAATCCTGCCGGGCGCACCACCAGAAAGGCCCCTGCCTTAACGGCAGGGGCCTTCAACTTGCTAGATAAATCGGCTTGGTTACACCTTAATCGTCATCATCACTTCTGCCCCAGCCGGAGGGAGAATGAGAACTGTCAAAATCCATTCCACCGAATAGATTTTCCTGCTCTTCTTCGGCTTCTTTTGCTTTAAGCCATGCCTCATAAGAAGCAGATCCTCTGGTTTCATTAAACCACTCCAGGTAGCGGGGGTTATAAGTCCCCTTCGCCCCGTTATAGGCAAACCAGGCCATGTATTCCTTGGAGCCGGGCTGGGGAACCTGGGCTGTCGAGCTTGAACCGGAACTTGCCGGTGGCGAGGCAGGCGGAGCAGTTACTGCATCTTCTTCGTCAACACCGCCAATAGCCAGGTCGTCAGGCTCTTCCTCTTCCTCAAGCGGATCTTTTGGATTAGCCACTTCTTCAATTTCCGCATTGGGGTCCACTTCATTGCGGTGAGATAAAAGTAACCAACCGGGCAGCTCACCATCCAGGCTGGCATCAATTACAGTTTCCGGGCTGCGGGAACCAAGCAATCCACAACCGGTAAGCGAGATACCAAACAATAATACGAGTAAAACTACTAACAAGGTCTTAATTTTAGGCATATATTTTCCTCCTTTAAAGACCTTCTCCTAAAATAAGAACCCGCTTGTCAGACCTGACTTAGTAACGGGCTCGCTTCATGAATTATAACTGAAGAAAGTGATAAATGCAAGCAGTGGTTAAATGCCGTATGAATATGTTATAATGAAATCTACGATTCGGCAGGGCTACTGCCTGCTGAATTGCAAGGCATTTTTTTTATGGGAGGTAAATATATGTCAGATATGAAAACCTGCCCTTTTTGCAACGAGGAAATACCGGTAAAAGCAATTAAATGCCGTTACTGCGAATCAATGCTTGATGATGTTGAAGCAGTTCCGGTAGATCATTCCCAAACACCGGCTTCCGGTAAAAAAAGCAAAAAGAGGAATATAGCTGCACCACAGCAGGGTGTTTATTACCAGGCGGTCGGCGGCAAAAAAAGTAAGAAGCGTTTTCTTATTCCGCTGATTGTCATTTTAGCTGTTTTACTGGTTGCCGGAGCAGGCACTGCCTACTGGTTTTTCTTCCGCGATGGTGGGCCCACAGCAACTGATCCTGTTGACGAAAGTGATATCGTAGGTTCATGGAAAGGGACTGGTGCGGGTGGAGAAGTGTATTTCCAATTTTTACCTAATGAAATGGTGAACATTGCGGTACCCGCCGAGAGTTACTGGTTTAGAACACAATACCGCATAGAGAACACAAACGAAGCCAGTTATCTGGAGATTTATCACCGCGGCCTGGCAACCTGGGAGCGAACAGCCGAGCTCGCCGGCCGGGACCCGGAAACGATCATCATGACCGACACCTGGGACGGGGTTGTTTTTGAACTGACACCCATTGCTGATGCAGACTTCAGAAGTATAATCAATGAATTGAGTTTTGAACGATAAAATGATCTTGAGCATTATAATATTTTAGTAACGGCCCGGTTTGATACACTATGTTTAATGATAAACAGTGCCCGGGCAGACGGTGGGACTGTCCCCCTGGCACATGGATTAGTAGTTACACATTTGATCAGAATGCCCCCTGTCAGGGGGCATTCTGATCAAAACCAAAGGATCAAATAATGACCGATTATCCTGACAAAAAAACCGATGAACACTATATGCAAATTGCCCTGGAAGAGGCATATGCCGCTGCCCGGGCCGGTGAAGTACCGATCGGTGCCGTCCTGGTTCAGGGCGATCAGGTTATCGCCGTTGATCGTAACCGCAGGGAAGAGTATTGCGATGGAACAGCCCACGCCGAACTGCTGGTTATGCGCAAGGCAGGGCAGGTTTTAGGCGGTTGGAGGCTCAGCCGCTGTACGCTTTATGTAACCCTGGAACCGTGCCCAATGTGCGCCGGGGCCATGGTTCAGTCCCGGGTTGGCCGGCTGGTGTTCGGCGCTTCCGACCCCAAGGGCGGTGCGGCAGGCACCCTGTATGATATTGTCCGCGACAACCGTCTTAACCACAGGCTGGAGGTAACCGGCGGCATATTGAAGGAAGAGTGCGCTTCACTGCTGCAGGAATTTTTCCGTATCAGGCGCGACTGATCATTTGCTGCATATACAACCAGGAGTTTGCTAAATACCGGGCTGCCACTCTCTTTACAAAGCTGCCGCCCCTGTTGTAAGATAAAAACTGAACATGGAGAGATGGCCGAGTCCGGTTGAAGGCGCACGACTCGAAATCGTGTAACGGGTGAAACCGTTCGTGGGTTCGAATCCCACTCTCTCCGCCAAAGCCCCATGATTGAAGGGTTTCTGGGAATACCGGAAACCCTTTTTTGTTCTTGTATAACAATATAATTTCAACCAATAAGCTTTTATACTCTAACCCAGGCAAGATATTAATTCATAATTTAACACTGCATACTTATCTTCTCCCAAGCTCTTATCCTTCTCTCTAAATTAACTAAGCGACCAGTTTGTTATACCGGTGACATAAAGTGGTTTGCTAATGCAACTGCTTAAACGGGAGAAAACCAGTAATTCGTCTGAAAAAGCTCAAAGAAAAAGAATGCTTGATTAGATTACCCTTTTAAAACCTGCCGACAATTATAATTACAGACTATACTCGCTGCACCATTCATTAATTTTTTATATTCGACTTGCCTGGGAATTATATAGTATTATTTTCCTGTATCCTAAAAAAGGATGGAAATGATGGACAACAATCCCAAAGTAATTGTGCTGGCAAGTCACTGCATATTAAATCCAAACAGCAAGGTAAGGGGCTCGAAGTTACCGGTTAGCACCTTTATTCCGCTTATCAACAAAATACTCTCCACTGAAGCGGGAATTTACCAGATCCCATGCCCTGAACAAACACAGTTGGGTTGTAATCGCTGGGGCCAGTCAAAAGAACAATATGACAACCCTTTTTATAGGAAACACTGCCGGAAGATCGCCAGCACAATAATTAGCGAACTAATAGAGTACAGCAAAAACGATTACAAGATCCTCTTCCTGCTCGGTATCAAGGGCAGTCCATCCTGCGGCATAGAGCATACTTATTCTGCACAGTGGGGTGGGGAAATATCTTCCGGTGTTGAACCTGGCAGTTTCTCCGCCGGCAGCGGTGTTTTTATGGAAGAGCTGCGCGAAAAGCTGAAATACTCGCATTTGGCAATTCCAATGTTTGATGTGGACGAAAGCGATATAGAAGGTACAATAATAAAGCTCACAGAGCTTTTATAGAGCATGAAATTGTTAAACAGGACTAATACAAATTTATTAAAAAGGAGAACTAAATGAACAGAAACCTGAAAATACTTATCATTGTAGTTGGTATCGGAATTAACATTGTTGGAGGCGCTTTAAACAGTGCCTTAAAACTTCCAATCTTCCTGGACACCATCGGTACAATTCTGGCGGCAGTTTTGCTGGGGCCATGGCTGGGTGCATTAACCGGTATTCTGAGCAACGTTTTCTCTGGCATATTTACCAATCCTGTGCTAATACCTTTTGCCCTTGTTAATGGTGTAATCGGCCTGATCGTTGGTTTTGTTGCCATGAAAAGAGGTTACGAGGACTATATTACTCCTCTTATAATCGGGATTATCCTGTCAATAGCTGCCCCCCTGGTTGGCTCTCCAATCGCTGTTTATGTATTTGGAGGTTTAACGGGTGGCGGTGTAGACATTCTTTACGGAATTTTGCTTGGATCATCTGAAAGAATTTTTTCCAGCGCCTTTCTGGCTCGCATACCAACTAACCTTGTTGACAAGCTGATTTCAGCCTACCTGGTTTTCTTTATCTACAAAGCCCTGCCTCCGCAGTGGAAAGCAACAGCAGCTGCAAATAAAAACAAAGAAAAGCAAGGTTCCTGAAAATAATCTTCTGGAAATTTATTAAATAACAACAGTGTACAATATAAGGTAAGTTTTTAAGATGAAAAATCTTTACGTTGATAATATAAATGGCTATTGGTACTGGCCGCCATTAAAAGTTAAATTCTTCTCCCTGGCGCTGATGCTGCTGGGGATAATTTTTTCTGCCAATCCGCTGGTACTGGCAGGTAATTTAACCTTGATCCTGTTAATTACCCTGGCAGGCGGAGGCGGAACAGCACTGCTTTCAAGGCTAAAAGCATTTGTTTTCTTTGGCCTTTTCATCATTGCCTTTCACAGTGTCCTTAACCCTGCTAACGAAACAATGTTATTTATTTTTGGTCTGGAAGGTGCTTTGTACGGTTCTATTGTAGCAATGCGCCTTACAGGAATTGTAGCTCTGGCCCAGATAGCTCTAATCACCACCCCGCCAAGAAAAATATTTTTACTCTTTAGCAGCTTTCACAAAGATTTAGGCTTGATCATGCTTTTACTTGTAGGCTTTATCCCAGTTCTTCAGGAAGAGCTGAATAACACTTCCCACGCACAACAAACCAGGGGCCTCGCCTGGAAAAATAGTATCGATAAAATCAGGGCTTACCTGGCAATGATCATTCCTGTTATAATAAAAGCTCTTTTTAAGGCACAAGGTATGGCTTCCCTGTTATATCTACGCGGTTATGACATGCAGGATCGGCACCTGGCAAAGAAACAGTTAAGGCCGCTCTGGGCAAAAGGCTACCGTTACTTATCTGCTTTATCTATTATATATTTCTTAATAAACGTAGTTATGTTTACTGCATCTAAGATGAAAGTGTGGCCGATATAAGAATGCTTAAAATAAATAACCTCACTGTTCGCTATCCCTTGAGCAACGTACCTGCCCTGGAAAATATCAATATGCAACTTTCCAGGGGAGAAATTGGTATAGTAACAGGAGGCAACGACAGCGGAAAATCTTCTATCCTAAATGCTATTAGCGGTATAGCAAAATCAATGCTCAATGCGAAAACAGAAGGAACATGCCAGGTAGATGGTACAATAAGCACGGTTTTGCAAGACAGCGATCTTTTTCTGATGCCTACTGTAGAAGAAGAGCTTGAATTTCCACTTATTCAGTATGGTGAGAGCCGTAGCATAAGAAACATAAAAGTTAACCAAATCAATGAAAAATTGAATCTCAGCAACCTTTCAAAGCGTTTAATGCACACTCTTTCCGGTGGTGAAAGGCAAAGGGTTGCGCTTGCTGCCTCCATGGTTACAAACAGCGATCTGCTCCTTCTGGATGAACCTCTTGCTCAGCTCGATCCCCGGGGAGCTACTCTTGTAACCGATTTAATCAGGGAGCTGGCTGATCATGGGAAAACAGTACTTATTGCATCGACTTCAACAGGCCCTTATCATCAGATTGCTGACCGGTTTTTCTGGATAGACAGTGGTAAGATGCACTGGTCAGGGTCACCTTCATCCTTTTTAAAAGTAAACGAAGAAGCCCGGTCGATGGGCATAGATGTCGATGGTTACGGATTATTCAACAGACACCAAGAAGAAGACTACATATACAAAAATTGTATGCCGACAGGTAGAACAGTCGCCCTGGATATGAGTAAGGTAACTTACTGCTATGACAAGAACTTTTCACTTGAAAATATTGATCTACAAATTAAAAAAGGTGGAATCACTGCCATATCCGGCGAAAACGGTTCCGGCAAATCAACCTTGCTTAAACTGGCAGCAGCTATTTTGAAACCACAAAGTGGATCAATTTCCGTGCTAGGCAGAAACATCAAAGGCCTGGATATAGCAGAGGCAACAAAAAAAACAGGCTTTTTATTTCAAAACCCTGATCATCAGATATTTCAAACCCAGGTTGATCAAGAACTGGCCTGGGGGCTTATCAAAAGGGGCTTCTCCAGGAGCAAAGCCGAGGAAAAAACCAGGTATTGGCTTGAAAAACTTTCAATGAAAAAATTATCTAAAACACATCCTTACTCCTTAAGTAAAACCTGCAGGCAGTGGATTGCTTTAGCCGGTGTCCTTGTTCGAACACCCCCCTTACTGCTGCTGGACGAACCAACTTTTGGGATGGACACTAATGCTTCCAGGCGTTTTGCAGATATAATAATGCAGGTTGCAAAAGAAGGGACAACTGTCTTGATAATCACACATAATCATGCACTAGCTGCACACTGTGCCGACAGACTTATTGCAATGGAGAAAGGTTTTATCAGCAACTAGTAGTTTTATCCCCATCTTAGAATGCTTCCGCTTATTCACCGGCCATTAATGAGCCAAAGTGAATGTGCTCTGATGTAACTGTTTCTACTACATGGCGTATTAAAATTTAAATTAATGATGGAAGCTATTATTATCCCACAATGTAAGATGTTTTATAGAAGGTCTCTCCGCCAGTTATAGACCTAAAAGGGTTTGCGGTTTCAATCGCGAACCTTTTATAAATTAAGTGCAGGGTAACAGAACTAACAGCCTGCCATACCCCAGCAACGCAAAAAGGAGTTGTCGATAATGAAAGTAGTTGCTTTTAACGGAAGCCCCCGCGATAACGGCAATACATCGATCATGATCAAACACGTTTTTAAAGTTTTGGAGAATGAAGGCATTGATTGCGAAATGATTAACATTGCCGGTAACATTAAGCGTGGTTGCACTGCCTGTCTCTGGTGCAGGGAATCTAAAGAAAAACGTTGTTATTACGATGATGATATCGTGAACAGCTGCGTTGAGAAAATGCTTGAAGCAGACGGAATACTGATCGGCTCACCAACATATTTTGCCGATGTAACAGCCGAAACAAAAGCCTTAATTGATCGGGCCGGATACGTAGTTAAAGGAAACGGCGATCTTCTGAAACGAAAGGTCGGGGCAGCTGTTGCCGTTGCTCGCAGGGCCGGAGCGATTAACGTGTTCCAGACCATAAATAATTTCTTTTTTATCAACGGGATGATCGTCCCCGGTTCAATATATTGGAACCTGGGCCTGGGCAAAGATAAAGGAGATGTGGAATCAGACCAGGAAGGAATTGCCACAATGACTGAACTGGGCAATAACCTTGCCTGGCTGCTTAAAAAAATTAAATAGCCTCCCCGCAGTTTTATCCCGATGGTTTACTGTTTATGATATAAGATACTTGATTAGGCTGTAAATACCGATAACTGCTCCCAGCAGTAAGTAAATTAACAGTCAGGGCGGACATTTACTGTACCAGGGATCTTTTTTCATTTCCATTTATATAACTCCTTTCACTAAACTGTCCGTGGGTTTCTTTTCTAAACCTTTTAATTTATACGCTCATCGAGAATATCTGCCTGGTATGCATGATATACCCAACTAAATCAGGCTATAAAACCATTATACCTGTAAAACTTAATAAATAAATATGCCTGGCACATTATTACACGGCAGGTAAACTGCCAGTAGTTAACGAATAAATAAGGTTACTAACTAAATAGTCGGACTAACATTAGAATCATGGATTAGTTAACTGTTGTAATTTATTGTTATTTCAAAGTAAAGGTGAACAGTTATGCCCAGTATAACAGTGCAGGATGCCCTGGCACTGCCTGAGTTACAGAGCATTGAAATACTTGCCGGAGAAAAAGGAATTAATAGGCTGATCCAGGATGTTACTGTTCTTGAGGTCCCTGAACCGATGTACTGGTTAAAAGGTGGAGAATTAATTCTAACTTCTTTCTACGGTATACAAACAGATCTTCAGGCACAATCGAACTTGATTAAGGAAACAGCTCCACTAGTAGCTGGTTTTTGTTTTAACCCCGGACCCGGCGTAACGCTTTCACCAGATATCATAAGAACAGCCAATGATTTATCATTGCCTTTGCTTAAAATGCCGGGAGATATGCCTTACGCAAAAGTTATAACTTCTGTTTTACAGGCAATTCTTAATAAACGCGCGTATCAATTAAGCCGCTCCACTGAAATAAGCTCCATGTTAATCAAAGCTATTCTGAATGGCGCTGAAATTAAAGAAATAGTTCGTTCCCTGGCTCAATTAGTTAACAACCCTGTTGTTTTCCTCGATTCTTCATTAAGCATGGTTGAAAAATACACATATAATAATGAAGAAATAAAACTAATTGATAATGGCATCCCGCAGTTGCTCAGCCTTGAAATTTTCTGTAAAGCAAACTTAACCTGTGAATACCCTGCTTATACCAATATTAATATCAATGGTAAAACCCTGCGCGTAGCCATACAAGCAGTTACAATCCAATCTACCGTTTATGGATATCTAATTGTCTGGGAAACCCGTGATAAATTTGACGACATAGATGTATACGCCATTATTCATGCCTCTACCGCAGTTGCACTTGATTCTATGCGGAGAACTAATATTGAAGAACAGCGTCAGAAAATGTTAAGCAATATTTGCGAAGAACTATTGCTCGGCACTTTTGATTCTGTTGACTTAATCGTTAAGCAGGGTGAAGTTCTTGATCTGAACATATCTCTTTTGGATATTGTTGTAGTAATACAGATATGTAAACCAAACGATATAATAATAGAAGACCTGAACCGAGACATGTTTTATGGGATTTCAGATGACTTAACCTCAAGTTTACGTAATGTAGTAGAAAAAATTTCTCCCTGTTGTCTGGCCTCAGTCAGGAAAAATGAAATAGCTATTGTATTTACTACAAGCAGTGAGAATAATAGAAAAGAGAACCTCGTAAATATAGTCAATGACTTTGTTGAAATATGCCGTAAGCATTTCGGCCAGGTTCTTTTCAATATAGGCGTCGGTAACTCTGTCAGCTCAATAAAAGAATTATCCGATAGTTACAAACAGGCGAAAGCAGCGATTGATATTTCCCGTCAGTTGCCTGATATCGAGTCTGTTATATTTTATAGTGATCTCGGTATATATCGCTTACTACACCTAATCCCCGACAACATCGAGCTGCGCCAGTACATTAACATGGTTTTACCAAATCTGAACAACTGCGATCAAAGTTTATTGGATACACTTGAAGTATTTATTGAAAATCAAAAAAGCCTGATAGCAGCGGCCAAACAGCTTTACATTCACCCAAATACCGTAAAATACCGTATACAAAAAGCAAAAGAAATATGGGGTCCATCTATCCTTGAAGATGGCAGATGTATTGACACATTAATAACCATAAAGTTATCAAAAATGTTAAAAAATAGGTCTAATTGAGCCTATATCACCGTATTTTTATTCATTCTGGCCCTTCCTATTCTCAACCAACAAATACATAACAATTTATTGTCTTCATACAACAAAGGAATCAGGTTCAATCAACAGAACTTAACTTAATTACAATTCTACCAATATATATTCCAGGTCGAGTATCAAGAATTCTTACTTCTTTTTCGGTTTTATCTGTTTTAAAACCTGTAGTTGCTTTTTTAGTTTAACGGCACATTAAAGGAGGCGGTTTTTAATAAGCTTAAGAAAATTTGGAAACTTGTCGGTTAACCAGTGCAAAATACTATGTGGGTCTTAACTAAAGGGGGCTTTAACATGTCAACCAAACGCATGTTAGTATTGACAGTGCTTTTAATATTTATAACCTTATTCATATTTGGGTGTGGAGGAGGAGATGTAGCTGCACCGGATGAAAGCAGTTCAGATGATTCTCCTGCAACTTCACTCGATGGAGACGTATACCTTAGAGTAACTTTCTCCTGGCCAACCTATATTGATCCGGCAGTTGGTTCGGACTATTCAAGTTCGACTGCTTTATGTAATATATATGATACTTTAATCTATCCAAATGCCGATGGGACATTTGATCCTCACCTGGCCAGGGAATGGGAAGTTTCTGAAGACAATCTCACATATCGTTTTTACCTTAACGAAGGAGTCAAGTTCCACGATGGAAGCGAACTGACAGCAAAAGATGTCAAGTTTAGTTTCGATCGTCTGCAGGCGATCGGAGAAGGTTACGCTTATATTTTTAGCGACCGGATAAGTGCAGTTGAAATAATAGATGATTATACTGTAGACTTTATACTACCTCAACCATTTGGCCCATTCCTTACCACCTTAACCAGGCTTTATATCCTTAACGAGGACCTGGTAATGTCTAATACTATTGATGGCCCTTATGGCGACTTTGGGGATTATGGCAAGGAATTCCTTAACACGAACGATGCCGGCTCAGGCGCATATCAAGTTAAAGAGTTTGATGTGGCAACCCTACTCGTTCTTGAAAAATTCGATGATTACTTTTCATATATCGATCCCCTGGCTCCTGACTTTTTTGAACTAATTGGTACAACAGAAGCTGCCACAGTTAGAACCGGGATGATGCGCAGGGAAATTGACATTTCAGATCAATGGCAAACACTGGAAGCTTTTAATTCCCTGGAAAGCATTGATGGAGTTGATATCGCCAGGTGGCCTGACGGTGGTCAGTTATATCTGATGATGAATACACAAAAGCCACCACTGGATGACATTCATGTCCGCCGTGCACTTTCCTGGGCTTTCAATTATGACGCCATCACTCAAAACATATATCCCGGCACCGAACCGGCCAAGGGCCCGGTTTCCAGCGTACTACCAGGTTGGAATCCTAACGTATTCCAGTATAACTATAATTTGGATAAAGCGGCAGAAGAACTGGCTCTATCCAGTTATGCCGGCCAGCTTGACCAATATCCCATCGAATACGCCTGGACTGCCGAGGTTGCCGATCTTGAAAAAATTGCTTTAATGACTCAAGCCGAAGCTCAAAAAATCGGGCTTACAGTTAACATTGTAAAAACTCCCTGGATGAGCCTGATTGACCAATCAGGCAGCATGGAAACCACTCCTCACTTCACCAGTATCTGGGTATCACCCCATTATGGCGAAGCAGGTTCTATTCTAGAGGCCAAATATCATTCATCCAACACAGGCAGTTGGGAACAAACAGAGTGGTTGCTCAGTAATGAAGTAGATGCTTTGATTGAGCAAGCCATGGCAACCGTTGACAACGAAGAACGTTTTGCTGTTTATAGGGACATTCAGGATCTAATTGTAGAACTCGCTCCGACAATCTTTGCCTACGACAACATGGAACGTCATGCTTACCAGTCAGGTTACGTCAGTTGGCCACAGGCAGCAAACCCAATACCGGTTATGGGTTACAATTTCGTAGCCAGGTTTATTTCTGTTGATCCTGTTAAACGTGCTGAAATGCTGGACAACTAAACTTACGGGGTGTGGGATCTCTTGTATTGAGGGATCCCACACCAATAAAAATGTTTCACTGATAATGTGGGAGGCTTATAATGAAACTCTCGACCTTCATAGCCCGGCGCCTGGTTCTTTCCCTTGGAGTATTGTTGGGCTTATCTATTCTTATTTTCATTATCGCACGAGTTGTACCAGGAGACCCTGTAAGGTTGGCGCTTGGCGCCAGGGCTCCTCAGGATGTAGTAGAACGGGTAAGTGCTGAAATGCACCTGGATAAACCTTACCCAACACAATACTTTATCTGGCTCAAAGGGGTTGTCCAGGGAGACTTTGGGACTTCACTGTATACTCGAAGGAACGTTAGTGAAGATATTAAGGCTTTTCTACCAGCCACCCTTGAGCTGGCTCTATTTGCAGGATTATTGATGACTTTTTTCGGTATACTTCTGGGAGTGTTATCAGTCCAGAAGAAAAACTCCTGGGTTGATAATATTGTCAGAATGATATCATACCTGGGAGTTGTAACACCGGCTTTTGTTTTTGCCATACTATTTGTTTTACTATTTGGGTACCTGTTATCTGCTTTTCCTGTATCCGGTCGTCTGGCTGAAGGAATAACATCACCTCCAACAATTACCGGTATGATAACCATTGATAGTTTAATGACCGGAAATTTCAAAGCATTTTTTAGCGCTTTAACCCACTTGTTCCTTCCCGCAATGGCCTTATCCATGGCGGGCTTATCACAACAAGCTAGAATTGCCCGATCAAGCATGAGCGATAATTTACAAAAAGATTATATTCTGGCTCACCGGGCGTGTGGCTTACCGGAAAGAAAAATAATGTTTAAATATTTGCTTAAGCCATCATTAATCCCTACTGTATCTATTCTGGGGTTGGATTTCGCCGCACTCCTGAGTAACGCTTTTTTGGTTGAAATGGTTTTTAACTGGCCGGGTATCTCCCGGTATGGTGTAAATGCTATTTTAACAAAGGATTTAAATGCTGTAGCAGCCGTTGTGATGATTCTTGGCATTACTTTCGTTTCAATAAATATAGTAGTTGATATTATTGTCGCTTATCTTGACCCAAGAATTCGTATGAGGAGGGATCGCACCGGTGCTTAGCAGCAGTAATACAGCTGAAACAGCTGCAATAAAAGAAAACTTATGGCAAGTTCGAAAAGATAACCTGAGACGCTCATGGTATAAGTTTACCGGCAATCGTCTCTCTATTGTTGGTTTGATTATCGTGATTACTGTAATTTTACTGGCGCTTTTTGCTCCATGGGTCACTCCTTATCCCGAACATCGAGGAGCATTTGTTGATTTCAACAATGCCATGCAGGCGCCAAGCACTGAAAATTTGCTGGGAACTGATGCTGTCGGAAGAGACATTTTAACCAGGATAATATTCGGTTTTCGTTTTTCCTTAATTATGGGTTTTGTAGTAATTGGCCTTGCAGCCCCTCCTGGAATTATCGCCGGCCTGGTAGCCGGTTACTTTAGAGACACCTGGATTGATACTTTAATTATGCGCATAACTGATATATTTCTGGCTGTTCCTCCTTTAATTCTGGCTATGGCAATAACGGCTGTATTACCGCCAAATGTATTTTATGCAATGCTCGCTGTAACTTTAATGTGGTGGCCATGGTACGCCAGACTAGTTTACGGTATATCATCATCACTGCAAAATGAATTCTTTGTTCAGGCCGCCCAGATAACTGGCGCTTCACGTGCTTATATAATTTTCAAAGAAATTCTTCCTAATTGTATATCGGCTATTTTCACCAAAATGACTCTTGATCTTGGAATTGTTATTATCATTGCTTCGAGTCTGAGTTTTGTAGGGCTTGGGGCACAACCGCCTACTCCGGATCTGGGAACTATGGTGGCTGACGGAGCGAAATATATGCCTGATCAATGGTGGATGACCGTTTGTCCCGCACTGGCAATTGTAATAATAGTTTTAGGGTTTAATCTCCTTGGCGACGGACTCCGTGATATGTTAGCCGTTGAGGAGGTTTGATAATGAATAATAATATATTGGAAATCCGAAATTTATGTGTGAGCTATAAAACCTACGAAGGCCGTCTTCATGTTGTAGATGACATGAACCTTGAAATTCGACAGGGCGAAAAAGTTGGTCTGGTTGGTGAAACAGGCTGTGGAAAAACTACAACAATGCGATCGATATTGGGCATTCTTCCAAAGCCTGCAGGCAGTATTGACAACGGTAATATTATCTTTGGAGACAAAGATTTAACCATGCTCAGTGCAAAAGAAATGCAGTGTGTAAGGGGCAGAGATATAACAGCAATATTCCAGAATCCCACTGCAGCGCTTAATCCTGTTTTTACCATCGGACAACAGCTTAAAGACGTAATAAAGGTGCAGGTTTACAGGAAAACAGGGAACCGCATATCTAATAAAGCAGCAAAGGAACGTGCGGTGCAGGTCCTTAAAGAAGCAGCTTTACCTGATCCTGAGAGATTGCTCTCGAACTACCCGGTTCAATTAAGCGGCGGTATGAAGCAACGGGTTTGCATCGCCCTGGCAATGGTTTCTAATGCTGAACTACTTATTGCCGACGAACCTGGCACTGCACTGGACGTTACAATTCAGGACCAGATACTCAGGCTTCTAATGAAGTCTGTAATAAAGAGAAATACTGCAACTCTTTATATCGAACATTCACTAGGTGTAATCCGGGAGTGGATGGATAGGGTTTATGTTATGTATGCCGGACGAACAGTTGAAGTTGCCAGCACGACCGATTTATTTAAAAACCCATTACATCCATATACACGCGGATTACTGGCTGCAGTACCAAAACTGACAGGTGGAGGCATCGCTCTGGGAATACCTGGAAGGGTTCCTGAATATCTTAATCCCCCCAGCGGATGTCGCTTTCATCCGCGCTGCGAATATAAGATGGACATCTGTATAAAAGAAAAACCGCCTTATTTTGAAGTAGGAAAAGAACATAAAGTAGCTTGTTATAGGAGTGCTGATATTGAAAGAGATTCTTAAAATTGATAACTTAAAAAAATACTTTCAGACTGCGCAGGGAACCGTAAAAGCAGTTGATGGCGTAAATCTTTCACTGGCAGAAGGTGAAACCCTCGGCCTGGTTGGTGAATCAGGTTCAGGTAAAAGTACTGTTGCTTACAATGTTGTTGGAATATATGGCGCAACCTCGGGAAAAATTCTATACCGCGGCAAAGATATCTCAATGGGTACTGTGAAAAGACCCAAATCACTTAAAAAGGATATACAAATTGTCTTTCAGGATCCGGGTACTTCGCTGAACCCGCGTCAATATATTCATCAAATTTTGGCAATGCCGTTGAGGGTTCACCGAATTGTACCGGAAAATAAGATTACTGAAAAAGTTAAAGAACTCTTGGATCTCGTACAGTTACCGGCCAGCTTTATTTACAAACACCCACTTGAACTTGGAGAGGGAGAAAAACAGTCAATCGGGATAGCCAGGGCTCTTGCAGTCAATCCTTCTTTGATTGTTCTTGATGAACCAACTTCTGCCCTTGATGTTTCAATGCAAGCTAAAGTAATAAATCTTCTGCTTGATTTACAGAAAAATTTCGGATTCTCATATCTTTTCATAACCCATGATCTTGGTGTAATGCGTAATGTAGCAAACCGTATTGCAATTATGTATTTAGGTAAAATATGTGAAATAGCCCCTGCCTCCGATTTTTTTCATAACCCCCTTCACCCGTACACACGAATGCTAATTTCTTCTGTTCCTGTTGTATCGGAAGAAGAAGAAAAACTCAGGCCCGTTAAGGTGGCTTCCCGGGGTGAAATACCAAGTCCTGTTAATGTTCCAAGCGGTTGCGGCTTCCATCCACGATGCCCTGATGTAATGGAAATATGCAGTGTCGAAATACCAAAAATGCATGAAGCAATACCGGGGCACTATGTTTTTTGCCATAAGTTCACGTCACCGAACACACAAATATAACTTTTTTTCTGGCTAAAAGGAGGTTAAATGAAAACAAATTACATACATGTTGGTCAGAATGTTTTATTTAATAACCTATGGTTTAAATATCAGTACCGGATACCAGCAAATATAGAAAGGAGAAATTATGTTACGAGTTGCAACTGATATAGGCGGGACTTTTACTGACCTTGTTTATGTAACTCCAGAAGGTGAAGTAGTCACAGCAAAAAGCAATACAACATCGGGAGAATTTGAAAAAGGAGTTTTAGATGTAATTAAAGCCAGTAAGATTTCTCCCGATGAATTTGCTTCTTTTGTTCATGGCACAACGATTGTCATTAATGCCATTACTGAAAGGAAAGGTGCAAAAACCGGTCTGATCACTACTGCAGGTTTTCGCGATGTACTGGAAATCGGACGTGGTAGCAGACCTGATTTCTTCAACCTGGAATATAGAAAACCTAAACCATTCGTACCCCGTTATTTACGCAGGGAATTAAAAGAACGCATCAACTATAAGGGAATCATAACAGATCCCCTTAATTTGGATGAGCTTCCTTCAATTTTAAAAGATTTTAGAGTTGAAGGAGTTGAAGCTATTGCAATCTGTTTAATAAATTCTTATGCTAACCCCGAACATGAAATTAACGTATTAGAAAAAATAAAAGAACTTTGGCCTGAGGTTGCTGTAGTTGCTTCTCATCAAATTACGAGAGAATGGCGCGAATATGAACGGACGAATACAGCAGTTTTATCCGCATATGTGCAACCTACAGCACACCTTTATTTAGATCAACTGACAAGCGCTCTTTCCAAAGCCGGAATGAAATGCACACCCTATATAATGCAATCAAACTGCGGCATTGACACAGTCAACAGCGCCAGGCAGATCCCAATAACCATGATCGAATCAGGGCCGGCAAGTGGAATATGGGGAGCAGCAGCTCTGGGTAATATATTGGAAGAACCTGAAATTATCGCTATCGATATCGGTGGAACAACAGCAAAGTGCAGTCTGATTACAAAAGGTGAAATTAAACTAAACACCGATTATACGGTGGAACGAAGCGATATATCAGCTGGTTATCCGGTTATGGTGCCAGTTGTTGATCTGGTTGAAATTGGCAATGGTGGAGGATCAATCGCCTGGGTAGATGATTATCAAAGAATGCATGTTGGTCCGCAAAGCGCCGGTGCAATCCCCGGGCCGGTTTCATATGGGCTTGGCGGAACCGAGCCTACCCACACAGATGCATTTTTAGCTTTAGGTGTTATTAACCCAAATTACTTTTGTGGAGAAACGCGCGTCGCTGATATGGCTGCCGTTAATCAATCCATAGCCAGGCTGGCAAAAACTCTGCAGGTTAGCAAACAGGATGCAGCTCATGGCATTGTCAGGATTGCTACTAACAACATGGTCAATGCTATAAAGCTTATCTCCGTTAACAGGGGCTACGATCCTCGTGATTTCACCTTGATGGCTTTTGGAGGTGGAGGAGGCTTGAATGCTCATGCCCTGGCGAGAGAGCTAAATATCAAAAAAATAATAATACCCAAGCAGTCAAGTGTTTTTTCAGCATGGGGCATGCTGTTGAGCGATTTGCGGCGCGACTACTTACTAACGCAAATTATTGAGTTAAAAGATAATCATAACCAACAGATTACAGATTCTTTTATAGCCTTGGAAAACAAGGCCCTTCAGCAATATTCAGATGAAAACATAGAAGAATCAAGGGTAACATTCAGACGTTTTGCGCGCTGCCGTTACCAGAATCAGGAGCATACTGTTGAAATACCTTTTCCGGTAGGAAATATTGGTGCTGCAGAAATCAATAATATATGCGAACAGTTTCATGAACATTATGAAAGGGAGTATACATACAGACTCGAAGCTCCGGTTGAACTAGTCTGCTACCACCTTATTGCAATCGCGGAAATGGATAAAATCAAACTGGAAAAATCGCCTCAAACCGGAATAGAAATCAACGATACAGTCAAGGGCACCCGGGAGGTTGATTTTGTAGAACACGGAAAGCATGATACCGTTATCTATGATGGAAATTTATTTGAGCCCGGTATTAGCTTTAATGGCCCGGCAATTGTAGAAGAATCTGGAACTACTATAATCGTGCCGCCAGGTTTTAAATGCTCTATAGACGATTATGGTAACTACCGGATAAATCTTCTTGAGGAAGGAGTATAACCATGACTAATCAGCAATATGATCCGATAACTGCAAATATTA